>ERZ857480.64253-NODE-99457-length-139943-cov-23.9967_pt1 | contig 139943 bp, 114 predicted proteins | sample MGYA00519767_ERZ857480 | MGnify/ENA primary metagenome ERZ857480 (study PRJEB31778, sample SAMEA3449210) | human gut metagenome | biome: human gut; feature: human-associated habitat; material: faeces | place: United Kingdom | collected 2010/2012 ...
CTTGAATGTGCTTCTTGCCATACTCGTTTCTTTTTGGTTGCAAAACTATAAATCAACGAGTTACCTATTGATAAGCAAAACTGCGCAGAACGCCGCAAAATGAAACAGGAACTGTTAAATCTGCACTTTCATCGGGTAATGATTAGGAAACCGTTCTTTTGCTTTAATCTGCTTTAAGACGGTTTTCAACTGTCTGCCCAACTTCTGCGTTTTTCTTCTAACTCCCTAATTATCAAATCCTGTTGCGTTAATCTGCTGCAATTCGGCGGATATTCCAGAGATTTTCCGTAAGTTTGCAGAAACAGTAAATTTCATTTCAGATGAGGAGCATGATTTATCCGGTAGGCATACAGAGTTTTGAAGAGATACGGAAAGGAGACTATTGTTATGTCGATAAGACCGCACAGATTTATCAGTTGGTAAAAACGGGTAAATACTACTTTCTGAGCCGTCCGCGACGCTTTGGGAAAAGTCTGCTTATATCTACGTTGGAAGCTTACTTCCAAGGGAAAAAAGAACTTTTCCATGGCTTGGCTATGGAAACTTTGGAAAAGGAATGGACTACGTATCCTGTATTGCATCTGGATTTGAATGCACAAAAATACGATACTCCGGAAGCGTTGATTCATGTGCTGGAGGAAAATCTACAGTACTGGGAAAGTCTTTATGGGGCTTCGGAGAGTGAAATCGGAGTAGCCCGCCGTTTCAACGGAGTAATTCGCCGTGCGGCCGAAAAGACGGGGAAGAATGTGGTGGTGCTGGTGGATGAGTACGATAAGCCCATGCTCCAGGCTATTGGCAATGAAGCGTTGTTGACTGAGTACCGTAATACGTTGAAAGCTTTTTATGGGGCTTTGAAGTCGATGGATGCATATCTCCGTTTTGCTTTGTTGACTGGTGTGACAAAGTTCAGTAAAATAAGTGTGTTCAGCGATTTGAATAATCTGGAAGATATTTCCTTGCAGCAGGCTTACAATAACTTATGCGGTATTACTGAGCAAGAATTACTGGAAAACTTTGAAGAAGGAATCCGTGTGTTGGGGCAACATAATGAGATGGCGTATGAAGAGACTTGTAAAAGCCTGCGACAATGGTATGACGGTTATCATTTTTCCGGTCATGCAGACGGCCTTTACAATCCGTTCAGTCTGCTCAATGCCTTGAAAAGTAGGGAATTTGGAAGTTATTGGTTTGAGACGGGCACGCCGACTTTCTTAGTGGAACTGCTTTTACGCAGTCATTATGATTTGCATCGTCTGACGGAAGAATTGGCCACCGCTGACTCTTTAAGCGGTATTGATACAATGGAGACGAATCCTGTGCCTATTCTATATCAGAGTGGCTATCTCACCATAAAGGGATACGACAAGCGTTTTCGTACATATGCCTTGGGCTTCCCTAATCGAGAAGTGGAGGAAGGATTTATCAAGTTTCTCTTGCCTTTTTATTCGGCTACATCAAAAGCTGATTCGGCATTTGAAATTGTCAGTTAAGAAAAAGAACCGGACTCCAATTAGTCCAGTTCTCTCTGACGGCAGAAGCATCCGCCGAATTTTTCGTCCACGTGTTCTACCGGCTGGCGGAAGATGCCGTAGACCGATGAGCCGGAGCCGCTCATGCTGGCATACACCGCGCCCAGATCATACAACTCGTCCTTGATGGCCGCAATTTCCGGATATTTCAGGAACACGCTGTCCTCAAAATCATTCTTCATGTTGTCCTTCCACGTTTCTACCGGTTGGCAGATGATGTCTTTCAATGAAACTTCCAGACGGCGGGGAGTGATGTGTGCGAAAGCATCGCGTGTGGATACGAAGATATCTGGTTTCACCAGTACCAGGTAATAGCCCGAAAGCGAAAGACGGACAGGTTCGAATAGGTTACCGATGCCCGTGGCAAATACCGGCTGGTTGCGGATGAAGAAAGCACAATCGGCTCCTAAACGGGCGGCGTAGTCTTCCATCTCCTCCAGACTCAGTGCCAGACGGAATTTCTCGTTCAGCAACTTAATCATAAATGCGCAATCAGACGAACCGCCTCCCAGTCCGGCACCCGTGGGGATGTGCTTGAACAAGTGGATGTCAACGGGCGGTATATCATGATCCTTTTTCAGCAATTCGTAGGCTCTGACCACGAGGTTGTCTTCCGGCTTTCCTTCGATGGCCGTACCTTTCACGTGAAGCGTATAAGGAGCATCGTTATTTTCTCTTCGTGTCACTTCCAGTGCATCTTGCAGGTGGATGGGGTAGAAAATGGTTTCCAGGTTGTGGTAACCGTCGGGACGTTTTTCAATAATATTCAGGCCAAGGTTTATTTTGGCATTGGGAAATGTAATCATAAGGTCGTTTGTTTTTTCGTTGCTCAAATATAGCAGAAAGTTTCGAGAAAATCGGGATTCACGGAAAAAATCGTATCTTTGCCCCACTTAAACAAAAACAAAATGGCAGAACCGAGAAGAAATACACGTGTGGCAAAGACGGCTAAGACCAAGCCGATGGATGAGTACGGCCACCTACAGCCTCAGGCTCCCGAACTGGAAGAAGCCGTGCTGGGTGCGCTGATGATTGAGAAGGATGCGTATTCACTGGTGAGCGAGATTCTTCGTCCGGAGTCGTTCTACGAACACCGGCATCAGCTGATTTATGCGGCCATTACTGACTTGGCTATTCAACAGAAACCGATTGACATTTTGACCGTGGCCGAGCAGTTGCGCTCGCGCGGTAACCTGGAAGAGGCGGGCGGACCGTTCTATATCACTCAGCTGAGTGGTAAGGTGGCTTCGTCGGCTCACATTGAGTACCATGCCCGCATCATTGCTCAGAAGTTTCTGGCACGTGAGCTGATTTCTTTTACGAGTAACATACAGACTAAGGCGTTCGATGAGACGCAGGACGTAGACGACCTGATGCAGGAAGCTGAAGGAAAGCTCTTCGAAATCTCTCAGCAGAACATGAAGAAGGACTATACGCAGATTAATCCGGTCATTCAGGAGGCCTATGAAATGCTTCAGAAGGCGGCGGCACGTACCGACGGTTTGAGTGGGCTTTCGAGCGGCTTTCATCAGCTGGACAAGATGACCTCCGGCTGGCAGAACTCCGACCTGATTATCATTGCGGCTCGTCCGGCTATGGGTAAGACGGCCTTCGTGCTTTCCATGGCCAAAAACATGGCGGTGAACAGCAAAGTGCCCGTAGCCTTGTTCTCGCTTGAAATGAGCAACGTGCAGCTGGTAAACCGTTTGATTGTGAACGTCTGCGAAATTCCGGGCGAGAAAATCAAGAGCGGTCAGCTGGCACCCTACGAGTGGGGACAGCTCGACTATAAGATAAAAGAGCTTTACGACGCCCCGCTTTACGTGGATGACACGCCTTCTTTGTCCGTGTTCGAATTGCGAACCAAGGCACGTCGTCTGGTACGTGAGCATGGGGTGAAAATCATTATCATCGACTACCTTCAGCTTATGAATGCCAGTGGTATGTCGTTCGGAAGCCGTCAGGAAGAGGTCAGCACCATTTCGCGTTCGTTGAAGGGATTGGCCAAGGAGCTGAACATCCCGATTATCGCGCTGAGCCAGTTGAACCGTGGAGTAGAGAACCGTGAAGGTATCGACGGAAAACGTCCGCAATTGAGTGACCTTCGTGAATCGGGAGCCATAGAGCAGGATGCCGATATGGTGTGCTTCATCCACCGTCCGGAATACTATAAGATTTACACCGATGAGAAGGGAAACGACCTGCACGGCATGGCCGAAATCATTATCGCCAAGCATCGTAACGGTGCCGTGGGTGATGTGCTGCTTCGTTTCCGTGGCGAATATGCCCGTTTCCAGAACCCCGACGACGACATGATTGTGCCGATGCCGGGCGAAGAGAAGAAGGCTCCGGTGCTCCGTTCGAAGATGAACAACGGCGGCGGACAGGACTTTGTACCACCTCCACCCGCAGATATGCCTCCTATGCCCGACAATCCGTTTGGTGCGCCTGTGCCCGATGTACCGTTCTGACGGTTTTTGGCTAAAAATATTTTTTGTCTTACCTCTTATATCCCAAATATGTATTAACTTTGCACATCATTGTTTGGGAAATTATAAAATACTATTACGATATGAATATTTCTTATAACTGGCTGAAAGAATACGTCGACTTCGACCTTACTCCGGACGAAGTGGCAGCCGCACTGACTTCCATCGGTCTGGAGACTGGGGGAGTGGAAGAAGTTCAAACTATCAAGGGAGGATTGGAAGGTTTGGTAGTAGGCGAAGTGCTGACCTGCGAGCCGCATCCCAATTCTGACCACATGCATATTACGACCGTCAATTTAGGACAGGGAGAACCTGTGCAGATTGTCTGTGGTGCTGCCAACGTGGCTGCCGGACAGAAGGTCATCGTAGCTACGCTGGGTACAAAATTGTATGATGGCGACGAATGCTTCACCATCAAGAAGTCAAAGCTCCGTGGCGTAGAATCAAACGGTATGATTTGTGCCGAAGATGAAATCGGCGTGGGCACGAGCCACGAAGGTATCATCGTATTGCCTGCCGATGTAGTTCCGGGTACACTGGCCAAGGATTACTATAATGTGAAGAGCGAATACGTGCTTGAAGTGGATATTACTCCGAACCGTGCCGATGCCTGCTCACACTACGGTGTGGCACGTGATTTCTACGCATGGCTCATTCAGAACGGTCATAAAGCTACGCTGAAGCGTCCTTCGGTAGATGCATTCAAGGTAGACAATCATGACATGAACATCGACATCGTGGTGGAAAATACTGAAGCATGCCCGCGTTATGCCGGAGTAGCCATCAAGGGAGTAACGGTGAAGGAAAGTCCTGAATGGTTGCAGAACAAGCTCCGTCTTATCGGTGTGCGTCCTATCAATAACATCGTCGATATTACCAACTACATCCTGCATGCCTATGGCCAGCCGATGCACTGCTTCGATGCCGACAAGATTAAGGGCGGCAAGATTGTGGTGAAGACTTGTACCGAAGGAACTCCGTTTGTTACATTGGACGAAGTGGAACGTAAATTGTCCGATAAGGACCTGATGATTTGCAACGCGGAAGAACCGATGTGTATCGCCGGTGTGTTCGGAGGTCTGGATTCTGGTACTACCGAAACTACTACCGACGTGTTCCTGGAAAGTGCTTACTTCCATCCTACATGGGTGCGTAAGACTGCCCGCCGTCACGGATTGAGCACCGATTCTTCTTTCCGTTTCGAACGTGGTATCGACCCGAACATCACTATCTATGCCTTGAAGGAAGCCGCTCTGCTGGTGAAAGAATTGGCTGGAGGTGAAATTGCTTCTGACATCAAAGACAACTATCCGAATCCGATTGCCGATTTCGCGGTAGAACTTTCATATAATTATGTAAACTCACTGATTGGAAAGGAAATTCCGGCAGAAACGGTGAAGAGCATCGTAACCAGCTTGGAAATGAAAATTGTGGAAGAAACGGCCGAAGGTCTTTCTTTGCAGATTCCTCCTTACCGTGTAGACGTGCAGCGTCCGTGCGACGTGGTAGAAGATATTCTTCGTATCTACGGATATAACAATGTAGAAATTCCTACTACCCTGAAATCAAGCCTGAGCGTGAAGGGAGAAGTGGATAAATCGGTGAAACTTCAGAACCTGGTAGGCGAACAGCTGGTGGGTTGCGGATTCAATGAAATCCTGAACAACTCTTTGACAGCGGCCGCTTATTACGACGGACTGGAAACTTACAAGCCGGAAAATCTGGTTCGCCTGATGAACCCGTTGAGCAATGACCTGAACGTGATGCGTGCTACCTTGCTCTTCGGTGGTCTGGAAAGCATCCAGCACAATGCCAACCGCAAGAATGCCGACTTGAAGTTCTTTGAATTCGGTAACTGCTATCATTTCCATGCCGAGAAGAAGAATCCGGAAAAAGTGTTGTCAGGCTATTCAGAAGAGTTGCACATGGGCTTGTGGATTACCGGAAAGCGTGTAAGCAACTCGTGGGCTCATGCCGACGAAAACGCTTCGGTTTACGAACTGAAGGCTTATGTGCTGAACATATTCCGTCGTCTGGGCGTGAACTTCGGCTCACTGGTGTTCGGTAACCTTTCAGACGACATCTACTCAGTAGCTATCTCCGTACACACCCGTGGTGGTAAATTGCTGGCTACCTTTGGTGTGGTTTGCAAGAAGATTCAGAAAGCGTTCGACATCGACAATGAAGTGTACTATGCCGACCTGAACTGGAAAGAACTGATGAAGGCCATCAAGGGCAATACGGTAAGCTACAAGGAAATCTCCAAGTTCCCGGCTGTAAAACGTGACCTGGCATTGCTGATTGATAAGAAGGTACAATTTGCCGAAATCGAAAAGATTGCTTACGAAACCGACAAGAAGTTACTCAAGTCTGTAGAATTGTTTGACGTGTACGAAGGAAAGAACCTGGAAGCTGGTAAGAAGAGCTATGCTGTAAGCTTCATGCTTCAGGATGAAAACGCCACACTGAACGACAAACAGATTGACAAGTTCATGCAGAAGCTGATTGGCAACTTGCAGAACAAACTGGGAGCTGTGCTTCGATAATAAGTAAATTCATTAAAAAATAAATTTAAAATATCATCCAATGGGAAGAGCATTTGAATATAGAAAAGCTACGAAGCTGAAAAGATGGGGTCACATGGCAAAGACCTTTACACGTCTGGGTAAACAAATTGCAATTGCGGTAAAGGCCGGCGGTCCGGAACCGGAAAACAACCCGACTCTGCGTTCGGTAATTGCTACTTGTAAGCGTGAAAACATGCCGAAGGATAACATCGAACGTGCCATCAAGAACGCAATGGGTAAAGACCAGAGCGATTACAAAGGTATGACTTACGAAGGATACGGTCCTCACGGAATCGCCGTATTCGTAGATACATTGACTGATAATACTACTCGTACCGTTGCCGATGTACGTTCTGTATTCAACAAGTTCGGAGGTAACTTGGGTACTACAGGTTCACTGGCCTTCTTGTTCGATCACAAGTGTGTGTTCACTTTTAAGAAGAAAGAAGGTATAGATATGGAAGAACTGATTCTGGATTTGATTGACTACAACGTAGAAGACGAATTTGATGAAGATCCGGAAGAAGGAACTATCACTATCTACGGTGATCCGAAGAGCTATGCGGCTATCCAGAAACATCTGGAAGAATGTGGCTTTGAAGATGTCGGTGGTGATTTCACTTACATCCCGAACGACCTGAAAGATGTGACTCCGGAACAGCGCGAAACTATCGACAAGATGGTAGAACGTCTGGAAGAGTTCGACGACGTACAGACCGTATATACTAACATGAAACCGGAAGAAGACGCTGAATAAGCTTTTTCTTGAAAGATAATGACGGAACGGAGTATCCGGCCGGAATAAACCGGCAAGCGGTGCTCCGTTCTCTTTTTATGTCTAACCCGAATAGAATGTGATGGCGATGAAATATAGTTATCGTACGATGGGGACATGTAGTTCTCAGATTGATTTTGAGGTAGAGAATGGCGTACTGAAAGATGTGCGTTTCATGGGTGGTTGCAATGGAAACCTGAAAGGTATCTCAGCCTTGGTAGAAGGTATGAAGGTGGATGAGGTGATTGCTCGTTTGGAAGGTATCCGTTGTGGCGGGAAACCGACCTCTTGTCCCGACCAGCTCTGCAAGGCTTTGCGGGAAACTATGGATTAACCTATAAAAAGTGGACTAAACAGCCTTACGGGGCTGTTTTTTCAACGGTTTTGAAATTGTTTACAACAGTATTGAAAGAAGTGTCTTTCAATGGCAGACTATCTTTGCGGAGAAAAGAATAGTATATGCCATGAAAAATAATTTGCAAAAGATTTTTGTAATCGTATGGGGGCTTTGTCTGACTGTGATGAGTGTTTCCGGACACTCGGATCAAAAGTGTATCCATGAAAATGTGCGGACAGTGCCTTACCCTCAGGAGAAAACTCCTTTATATATTAACCCTTCTGCTTTATTTGTTCCATATTCTTTAAAGGGGGAAGATAAGCTTCAGTTTGCACTTTCTTCGGATGCAAGTTTTCCTGTGCATTCTACTTTCCTTTCTTCTCCTAAACCTTGGTGTATGTATAATCCGCACCGTACACTTTCACCGGGTGTATGGTTCTGGAAATATCGTCGGGTGAGTAGAGACGGTGTGTGTGCTGAGTGGAGTAAAGTATATCGTTTTGTGGTAGGTGAGGATGTTCCTCGTTTTGTGACTCCACCTTTTCAGACTTTTCTTTCGAATATTCCAGAATTGGGAAACCGGATTTATTGCTACTTGTCGGATAGTCTAGCTTCGGCAAGAAAGAATGTGTATGTGCATCCTGAATTTAACGATATGATAGCCCAGGCACGTATGGGACTGGCATTTAATCTGTCAACGGATACTGATCCTTATGGAAAGGTGAGTGAGATGGCAGAATTGAGTGTCAGACTGCACACGGCTTATCTGCTTTTGCAACGTCCTGTATATGCGAAGAAAATGGTACAATACGTTCGCTGGCTCCTGAAGGTACGTTTGGATGATAAACGGCTTGAAAACGACTTCTTTGCCGGTGACTTAGCTTTTCTGCTGGCAAATACTTATGAGACTTGTTATACGTTTTTTACACCGAAAGAACGGGATGAGATACAACGCCTGGTGATGCAGGTGTTCCGTGTGTATCGTTCCCGTTTGTTCGGGCATGAAGAGAATCATGTATTTGACAACCATTTCTGGCAGTTCCCGGTACGGAAATTCATGCAAGCCGCTTTGGTATTTTATGACAAGGAGCCCTTGGCTATGGAATATTTGGAATATCTGTATGAGGTCTGGACAAGCAAGGCACCGGCCTCCGGTTTCAACAGAGATGGAAACTGGCACAATGGAACCAGCTATTTTAGTGCCAATGCGGTGACTCTGTATTACATGGCTTCCCTGTGTTCTTATCTGACAAAGACCGATTTTATGAGTCATCCTTGGTACCAGAATGCGGGGAAGGGATTGGTGTATAGCTGGCCTCCACGCTCCATGTCTGCCGGATTTGGCGATGGGCATGAAAAGACCAACGACCAGCCTTTGCGCATACGGAGTGGATTTGCCGATTTCCTGGCCCGCGAAAAACAGGATGTTTATGCGGCATGGTATTCTTCCATTAATCAGAAATATGAAACTGATTACGAGTTCCGTCTTTATCGTATGGTGAGTGGGAAGTTCCGTCCGGCATCTTCTTCTTTGCCGGCAAATGCCCCTAAAGCCGTTTGGTTTCAGGATACCGGTGAAGTGATAGCCATAGACTCTTTGGCCGATTGTACTCGCGGCATGTATCTGAGTTTCCGTTCCAGTCCGTTTGGTTCTGGAAGTCACACTCATTCTAACCAGAACGCCTTTAACTTGCATTATAACGGAGTACCGGTTTATCGTTCGAGCGGTTATTACTTGAACTTTAGTGATAGGCATAATATCTTGTCTTATCGGCATACCCGTGCCCATAATACACTGCTTGTGGATGGTATCGGACAGGGATTTACCACAAAAGCCTATGGAAACGTGACACGGATGCTTCACGGAGAACATATTACTTATTGTCTGGGGGATGCTTCTCATGCTTATGGTGGGGTAAGTGAATATCCTATGTGGCAGAAAAATTTTGAGGCTGCAGGATTGGAACAGACTCCGGAATATGGCTTTGGAAAAACTCCTCTGACCAAATATCTCCGTCATATTCTGGTTTTACGTCCAGGAATTGTGGTAATCTACGATGAGATGGAAGCCAGCCGGAAAGTTCGGTGGGAGTGGCTTCTCCATAGTCCGGTTCGCTTTCAGATAAATGCTTCTTCGAATACCTTGGTGACTCCTCATCCGGAAGGAGGTTTTGTCTCCACGGCCCGCTTGTTTGCTACGGAAGCTTGTGAAATATCCCAATGTAATGAGTTTCAGGCTGCTCCTAATCCTGATTTAGCCATTCGGGGCGAAACACTGGAAAATTACTGGCATTTAACGGCTTCTTTTAGTCCCCGTAAGGCCAATCGTCTGCTGACGGTAATCACTTTAGATGAAGAAAGTGGTAAAAGTCATGTCGTTTCCGGAGGAAAAGATGGAAAACTGACGGTAGATGGCTGGCGTATATCTGCAGAACTTGATGTCCGGAAATCCGCTGCATTGACGGTGGAAAACGCCGCAACCGGGGTGGTGTTTAGCTACGGTGACAAAGATTGCCTCATCGAGGGAGAGACTTATCATCGTAAAGCGAAGGGTACCACGGTGTTGTATGACAGAATCAATGGGGTATGGAAGTGTGAAGAAGTGGCAGACCGTCCGGCATTGCCGACTACTTGTGCTGAAGAATAATAATTTAGAATAGATACATAATATCATGAGAACAACGACATTTTTATCATTTGTACTGGCGGGTGTGGTTTTTACTTCGTGTCAACCTTCTACGAAGAGAGAGGCCTGGATAGAAAAAGCACTCGATGTAGCCTCTTACCAGCTGAATCTGACAGCGGAAGAAATGAAAGATTCTGTCAAAATGCCCCGCTCTTTGTGGACAGGTTATACAGTCGATTTTCTGGAAGAACAGCTGGAACGCGAATCTGCTACCTTTGCCGATTCCTTATGGCCTAATCCGGCAAAAGAGAAGCTGGGAACGCTTCGTAGTTGTGATATATACGACTGGACAAGCGGTTTCTTTCCCGGCAGCCTTTGGTATGCTTATGAACTTACCGGGAACGAACGTTTAAAGGAAGAAGCCATCCGTTATACCAACCGGCTTTATCCAGTCCGTAAATACAGAGACAATCACGACATAGGTTTTATGATGAATTGCAGTTACGGAAATGCTTTACGATTGGCTCCGAATGATTCTATCATATCCGTATTGTCAGAAACCGCCGATAATCTGTGTTCACGTTTTAATGTACAGATTGGCTGTATTCGTTCCTGGGATTTCGGTACATGGAATTATCCCGTCATCATTGACAACATGATGAATCTGGATTTGCTTTTTCATGTCAGCAAGCTAACCGGTGATATGCGTTATCGTCAGGTGGCCATACAGCATGCCCGTACGACAATGAAACATCATTTCCGTCCGGATTATACTTCCTATCATGTGGTGAGTTATAATGCTGACGGTACGGTGGAAAAGCGTCAGACACATCAGGGAAAAAACGATGAATCCGCTTGGGCCAGAGGACAAGGATGGGCTGTGTATGGCTATACCGCCTGTTTCCGTGAAACGGGAGATACTTTATTCTTGCAAGAAGCAGTACATGTGGCCGATATGATTAGAAAACGCAATACGGCTCCCGACCTGATTTGTTATTGGGACTTTGATGCACCGGTGAAAGCAGATACTCCTCGTGATGCTTCGGCTGCTGCCGTGATAGCCTCGGCTTTCCTGGAGCTTAGTACGTTCGTACCCAATGGTGAAGTTTATTTTAATTACGCCGAAACTATATTGAAGAATCTTTCTGGTCCGGCTTATCTGGCCCAGAAAGGAACAAACGGAGGTTTTATACTGATGCATTCCGTAGGCTCTCTTCCGCACGGTTCGGAAATAGATACTCCGTTGAATTATGCAGATTATTATTATCTGGAGGCCCTGAAACGCTATCTGGACTTAAAAAATAAACCTTTTTGAAAGAAGATAAAACGGATTTAAAACCGATATTGGGGTAAACAACCTACTTTTGTGGTGATGATCATAACTGAAATTTAAGTATTATGAGAAATATAAGAATAGTTGTTAGTTTTCTTTTGCTTTGTCTGGGACATGCTATGCTTCTCGCGCAAACATTGACCATTACAGGAAAGGTAGTGGATGAAGAAGGCCTGGAGGTTATCGGTGCCAATATTCGTGTGAAGGGCAACGCCTCGGTAGGTACGATTACCGGTTTGGATGGCGCCTACTCCATTCGTGCGGGAGCAAAAGATGTGTTGCAATTTTCTTTTATCGGCATGGCGACGCAGAATGTACCGGTCAAAGGAAGGACGAAGATTGATGTGCAGTTAAAGCAGGATAACAAAATGCTGGATGAAGTGGTTGTAATCGGATATGGCACCTCCAAGCGGAGTGACTTGACCGGCTCGGTTGTTTCGGTAAAAAGTGATGACTTGATGAAAACGCCGACTTCGGATGTTACACAGGCTTTGGCGGGACGGGTGGCCGGTGTACAGGTTACTCAGTCAGAAGGAGGTCCCGGTTCCTCCATTTCCATCCGTGTGCGTGGTGGTATCTCCATTACCCAGAGTAATGAACCTTTGTATGTCATTGATGGTTTCCCTAGTGAAGATGGAATGGCAGAGCTGGATCCAGGTGAGATTGAATCCATTGATATTTTGAAGGATGCTTCGGCTACGGCCATCTATGGTGCCCGTGGAGCTAATGGAGTCGTGGTGATTACTACGAAGAACGGAGGGAAGGAAGATTCCAGGCTGTCTGTCAGCTTTGACTCGTATATTGGTTTTGCCAAGATTGCCCGTAAGCTTCCGGTGCTTTCCTCCGAAGAGTTTGTGACACTGGATTATGAACGGAACCTGTATCTGAATGGAGAAGAAGGAGTCACACGTTTTCAGAATGTGTATGGCTCTTTCCGGGAAATTCAGGAGAACTATGCGGAGCGAGGGATAGACTGGCAGGAGGAAGTACTCGGACGGACTACTACCAGTCAGAACTACCGTGTCAACATCTCCGGAGGAAATAAGAATACGAGTTACAGCCTGGGCTATGCGTATTTTAAGAACCTGGGTGCCATGGTGTATAGTGGAGATGAAAAACATAATGTATCTTTGAATTTGTCTCATAAAGGAAACAAGCGACTGTCGGTGAATGCCAGGGTAAATTTTACGCAGTCCAAGGTATATGGCATGGGAACTTCCGAAGGAAATGCCAGATTCAATAAGATGGAGCACATTCTTCAGTCGCGTCCTGTGGCAGGAATTAATGGAACGGAAGAAGAGTTGCTGCAAGGAGAAGATCCGTTGTACGTGGATGATGAGTCGAATCCGATGCAGAATCCTTTGATTTCTGCCCAGCAGGAGCAGGATGACCGTATGACACGTACCTTTCAGTTGAATGGTGGATTAAACTATCGGCTTGGGAAACGCTGGTTTTTCAGAAGTACCATAGGTACACGTTACCAGATTCTGCGCCGTGACCGTTTTTATGGAGAACTGTCTTCAACTGCCAAGCGTTCCAGTATTAACGGGAGCATTCAGTACTCGGAGAATGGAAGTTTTCAGACATCCAATGTGCTGAATTATGAATATAAGACAAAAAAACAGAAATTTACGGCCATGTGGGGACAGGAATGGGTGTCACGTTGGACACGCTGGGTTGTCTCTTCAGCCACGAACTTTCCCAATAATGACATCGGACTGGATGACATGAGCCTGGGTACTCCGGGTTCAATTACTTCCAACGTGAATTATGATGATAAGTTAATTTCATTTTTTTCTCGTCTGAACTACAATTGGGGGGAGCGTTATTTGCTGACAGCTACCATACGTGCCGATGGCTCTTCTAAATTTAGTGCCAATCATAAATGGGGATTCTTTCCTTCCGTATCGGCTGCCTGGCGGTTGAGCGAAGAAGAGTTTATCAAGAAACTGAATTTGTTTTCTGATTTGAAGTTGCGTGCCGGCTACGGATTGGCCGGAAATAACCGTATTGCGAGTTATGCTTCCTTGAATCTTCTGAAGTCGGCCAGCTATCCAAGCGGAGAAACCGTATCGCCTGGTTATGCACCTTCGGGTATACCAAGTGTAGAACTGCAATGGGAGTCAAACAAAACATTGAACGTGGGACTGGATATGGGCTTCTGGGGACAACGCCTCATTGTTTCTCCGGAATTCTATCTGAACAAGAGTTCTCATTTGCTGCTGAACTCCAAAGTTCCGTCTTCTTCCGGTTATACGACTATGTTGCGTAACGTAGGAAAGACCCGGAACATCGGTATGGACCTGACCATTTCTTCGGTAAATATTCAGCGAAAGAATTTTACCTGGTCCACAGACTTCAATTTGTCGTATAATAAGAACCGCATTGAGGCTTTGTCGGGTGAAGATTATTTCCTGGAAGAAGCACAGTTCGGCTTTAATCAGAACACCCATAAGATTGAGGTAGGTCGTCCTGTCGGGCAGTTCTATGGCTTTAAGACCATTGGTTTGTATCAGGTGGATGACTTTAATTATGATGCTTCCACTCAGACCTATACGCTGAAAGAGAATGTGCCTTATCGTGAAGGGGTACAACCCGGTTACTGGAAGTTTGAGGATGTAGATGGAAACGGCATTATAAACGACAATGACCGTACGGTGATTGGAAATGCCAATCCCGATTTCTATGGAGGGTTGAACAATAGTTTCTCATACCGGAATTTCGATTTAAGTGTCTTCTTTACTTTCAGTTATGGAGCTGAAGTGCTGAATGCTACAAAACTGAGTAATACGTTAGCGGGTTCAACCAATAAGAACGTACTGGATGTGGCCAATAGTTCCAACCGTTGGATGACCATCGATTCTGATGGAAATGAGGTGACAGATCCGGATTTGTTGACAAAACTGAATTCCGGTAAGACGGTTGCTCCGGTAGCCGACCTGGAGAACGGTGATTTTTATGTGCACTCCTGGGCTGTAGAAGATGCTTCATTCTTGCGATTGAGCAACCTTACTTTGGGATATACATTTCCTCGGAAGTGGATAAAACCATGGGGAATCAGTAAACTGAGACTATATTTTACCGGCAGTAACCTGTTTATCTGGACTCCTTACAGCGGTTTTGATCCGGAAGTGTCTACCAAGGGAAATAACCTGACTCCCGGAGTTGATTTTGGTGCATATCCACGTAGCCGTTCGTTTGTGTTCGGATTGAATTTAACCTTATAATTAATGAAGCCATGATAAAGAGTTTGAAGATATTTTTGATGGGAGTGGGAACGCTTCTTTGGATGACAGCTTGTCAGGATGCGTTGACGGAGCATCCTGATTTCTATTATGAAAAAGAAGATTTTTTCACCAGCGAGGCGAAAGCCGAGATGGGAGTCATCGGCATTTATAATGTATTGCCCACCTTGTATGGCGACAGTGAAATGGCTTTTGGTGCTTCAGACGACACGTATTACGCATCGGGTACCAATACGGATAACGCTCGACGCGACATTGCGCATTATATGTTGTCTACAACCAATAAGTACGTGGAAGCTGTTTGGCAGGCCACTTATCAGGGAATTGAACGTGCCAACTACATGATAGAAGGTATTCAGGAGATGCAAGGTTTTGCAGAAAACGAGAAACTGCAATCACTGGTGGCAGAGGCAAAATTTCTCCGTGCGTTTCTTTCATTTAATCTGGTAAAGTATTGGGGAGATGTACCTTATAAGACTACATCGACCGGAAGTTATGAGGAAGCTTATCAGCCCCGTACTTCGCGTGAGGTGATTTATGATCAGATTGTGGACGATTTGGACGATGCCAAAGAAAATATGAGCTGGGCCAATGAGGCCTCTTCGCCAGAACGTGCCACTCAAGGCGCAGCCCGTGCTTTGCTGATGCGGGTATTGCTTCAGCGTGCCGGATATTCCTTGCAGATGGACGGTACAATGACTCGTCCGGAAGAAGAATTACGGCAGACCTATTTTGCAAAGGTGATAGATGAATGGGAGGCTTTCCAGGAAAACGGTTACCATGATTTCTATGAGGGAGGTTATAAAGCACTGTTCAAGTCGTTTTCGGCTGGAGAACTTCATTCGAAGGAGAGTATCTTTGAAGTGGCCTTTTATACGGTAGATGGCCGTACGGGAGCAAGGGGATATTGGGGAACGTACAACGGTCCGTTGGTCGCAGCTCCAGGAATAGAGGCTACGGAAACGGACAAGTTTATGGGGCGTGCCAATGCCTTGTTTCGCGTAATTCCGGAATGGAGAGACTTCTTTGAGGAATCGGATGTACGTCGGGATGTAATGATTTGTACGTATCAGTATGATTGGGATAAAACTCTTTACAACCATGTGAAGAAAGATAATATCAGGAATAAGAAAAACTGGTATCCTGGCAAATGGCGGAGGGAATGGATGCCTTTGGGATACAAAGACCCTAATGTTACCGATGTCAATTATTGCAGCCTGCGTTATGCCGATGTGGTACTGATGGCGGCAGAGGCTTATAACGAAACGGGAGAAACTGCACAGGCCTGGAAGTTGCTTAATCGGGTACGTCAGCGTGCCGGAGCAACGGAGATAACTTCTGCTAACTATGCTTCCCTGATGAAGTCGCCGAAGGTATACGATCTTCCTTTCATAGAGGATGGAGATGAGGCCGGACGTTTTCGTACTGCACTTTATTGGGAAAGGGGCTTTGAGCTGGCTTTCGAATTACAGCGCAGATTTGATTTGTTGCGCTGGGGAGTACTGGGAGATGCCTTACAGTTGATGGCTTCAAAAACGGTGGTCAATCAGTCTGCGGAAAAATCTTTTTTGGCCGGATACAACTTTGTGTCTGGCAAACATGAGCTTTTCCCCATTCCACTGGATGAAATACAGGTGAATTATTGTCTGGAAAATAAGAATAACCCTAATTACTAAGTTGCTATGAATTATAGATTGCTTTTTATTTGTGGGGCGATGGTTCCTTTCGCAGCATGGGCGCGTCAGCATCGTCCGAACATCATTTATATCATGACCGACCAGCAGTCGGCCAACGCCATGAGCTGTGCTGACAATACAGACCTGCATACTCCCAACATGGACCGTCTGGCCGCACATGGGGTGCGGTTTGAAAATGCTTATTGTTCGCTGCCTTTGAGCGGCCCTTCGCGTGCCTCTATGTTTACGGGGTATATGCCGGGTGAGGTCGGACTGACAGCCAACGGTACTCCGCTTCCCGATTCGTTGCGGACGGAGACTTTGGGGGATGTAATGAATGAAGGTGGATATACTTGTGCTTACGGAGGAAAGTGGCACGTACATACCAATTCGCTTCCTTCAGCACATGCCTTTGGTTTCGAGCGCTTGTATGAGCATAACGACTACGGGCTGGCGGAAGCCTGCGTGAAGTTCCTCCAACGGAAGCATGACAAGCCTTTCTTCCTGGTGGCTTCGTTCGACAATCCGCATAACATTTGCGAATATGCGCGGAAGCAGCCGCTTCCTTTTGCCACAATTGACGAGCCGGAAAGCATTGAGGATTGCCCGAACTTGCCGGACAACTTTTATGTCGCTCCCTATGACGCGGATGCTGTTGCCTACGAGAAGTCGTTGAAATATCGTCTGCATCCCACGCGGAGCTATACGCCCGACGACTGGCGGCGTTACCGAAACGCATACTTCCGCCTTGTGGAGGCTGTGGATGCCGAAATTGGAAAGATTGTCGACGAAATAGACCGTCAGAACTTGTGGAAGAACACGGTGATTATTTTCACCAGCGACCATGGCGACGGGCAGGGCGCACACCAGTGGAACCAGAAGTCGGTGCTTTACGAAGAAGTGGTCAACGTGCCTTTCATCGTCTGCCTGCCCGAAGGCAAGCACGCCGGAAAGGTGCTTCCTCAGCTGGTGAACAACGGAGTGGACCTGATGCCGAGCCTGTGCGACTGGGCAGGAGTGGAAGTGCCTGCCGGACGTCAGGGGGTGAGCATCCGTCCGATAGTGGAAAAAGGCGATGCGTCGGTTGAAGGACAGTCGTATGTGGTTTCCGAAACGGACTTCAGCGAGAACGGAGGAGGAACCATGGGATGGATGGTGCGCAGCGGAAACTACAAATACGTGCTCTACAATATGGGGCTTTACCGTGAGCAGCTCTTCGACATGACGTCCGACCGTGGCGAGATGCGCAACCTTGCCGTAGAGGAGAAGTACACGCCGGTGCTCGAGCAATACCGCCGGATGTTGGAAGAATGGATGAAAAAGCATCCGGTAAAAGGAGGGTTGCCTTATTTAAGATATATTCCAAAAGGTAAAAACTGAAAAAATTAATATCATGAGAAGGAAATACATTATGGCCGGTGCGATGCTTTACTTGTCTCTCTTGGCAGGAACGGCATCGGCAAACTCCTCGGCGCTTGTAGAGGAAACAGAAAACAGCACAGAGGTGTGGCAGGTACCTCACAAACCGAAAGGCACAAAAACCCGTCTGAAAATCCAGCCCAAGGCAGAACGGCCTGCCGCAAAGAAGGCGGACAAGCAGAAGCCGCAGGCTAAGAAGTCTGACAAGAAATCTGTTAAAAAGGTGTCTTCTTCTTCACGCTATGTGGCGATAAAGACCAATGCAGTGTACTGGGCCGGTGCCATTGCAAACATTGCGGCCGAGGTAAAGCTGCACAAGCATGTATCACTGGAACTGCCGCTGGATTTCAGCCTTTGGGACATTGAGCGGGAGCACGGTGTGCGTCTCGTTCTCTTCCAGCCGGAAGCCCGCTGGTGGATGAAGGGTGTGGGTGAAGGCCATTTCGTAGGCGTGCATGCACATGTAGGAGCTTTCAACGTGAAATGGAACGAAGACCGTTATCAGATGGCAGGCCGTCCGTTGCTCGGAGCCGGACTTACCTACGGGTATTCACTTTCGTTCGATGAGCATTGGGGTGCGGAGTTCCTCATCGGGGCCGGCTATGCCAATATGAAGTACGACCGTTTTTATAACATTGACAATGGGGCAAAGTTTGATGCCGGAACCTATAACTATTGGGGAGTGACTCGCGTGGGGGCATCGTTAGTTTACCGTTTTTAAGCACTGAAAAAGCATTATATCATGAAAAAGAATAGACTGAAAAGAGAACTCCTGCGCTGGGGAATGCTGCTGGCTTTTCCGGCACTGATGAGCAGTTGCCTGATGGAGTATCCGGAAATGACGGCAGATGGTGAGCTGGGGGTAGACCCTACATCCGTGACCGTAAAAGCGAAGATTCTGATTGACTTGAAAAGTCTGGCTGCACAGGAAACAGGCCGGCTGGCGCGTGCCGAGGATGAAGAAGCAGCCTATAGTCACCGCATTGTGGTAGCTGCGTATGAAGACCGTCAGCTGGTACAGCAGGAGGTGATTTATGAGGACCTTTCTGCCAGCAGCCGTTTGCAGACTGAAGTACGTCTTCGTTTGCATGCCCGTCGTTACCAATTGGTGGTGTGGGCCGACTATGTGCAGGAAGGAGAAGAACCGTTTTACGACATAGACGGTCCGGAAGGACTTGCCAGCATTATTGGTCGCGAGGGTTACACGGGGAATACGGAGTATAAGGATGCTTTTTATAGCAGTAAGGAGATTGATTTGACGGGATATAAAGACGAATGGAATGCAGAATTCCCATTGGAAGTCACTCCTGAGCGTCCGTTAGCACGCTATGAACTGACTGCCACGGATGTGATGGCGTTTTTGCGGGAGTATCCTGAAGTGACGCAAGTTCGTCTGACGCTGAAATACGACGATTATTTACCCAAAGGCTTTAATGCCTTGGATGGGATTACCAAACACGCGTTTAAATATTTGCAGTATAGTCGTACGGTGTCCCTGCCGAAAGACGGAGCTACGTCACTTCCTTTGATGTTCGATTATGTATTTGCTGATTCGGAAGGAAATACTTCCGTTCCGGTTACTTTACTGGTGGAAGATGCGGATAAAGGGAAACTTCTTGCCAGTTCCAGCTTCCGCCTGTCGTGTACCCAGGGAGAGAATAAAGACATTCAGTTTGATTTCCTGACAACAAGTCCGGAGGATGGAGTCGGGTTCAATCCCGGATTTGATGGAGATCAGGAAGTTGAACTACCGGTAGAATAAAATGATTCAAACAAGCTATTTATAAAAATCTTAATATTATTATCATGAAAAAGAGTTTATTGTTTTCGGCAATGGCACTGAGTTTAGGGTTGTTGTCATGTAATCAGGAAGATATGTCGGATGTGGAAACTGTAACCGGTACTCCGGTAACGGTGTCTGTAGAAGTTCCCGGAGCGTTGTCCGGCAGTGAATCACGTACTTTGCCTGCAGCTCCCGAAGGCCATCAGCTTCGTTGTATTATGGTAGTAGATTATAATACGACAGAAGATGTGCGTATGGAGCAGGTAGCCGGAGAGACGATGGTCAACGAAAAGTTCCGTTTTACCTTTACTCCGGCAGAAGAAGATTATACCTGTCTTTTCTGGGCTGACTATGTGGATGAAGGAACAGCAGCGTCGGATGGTAAGTATACCGACAAATATTATAATACGGCCGATTTGAACAACGTGACCTATAAGGTTTCAGACAACACCGTGTTCAATAATCCTGCTTGCGATGCCTTCTTTGGCTATAGTCTGGCAGGTTCTCCCAATGCCGTATTGAAGCGTCCGTTTGTGAAACTTTCTTTTAAAGACAAGAATCATGGAACTGTGCAGGATGCTTCTTCACTGAGCGTGACTTATACTGTACCTTCAGGCTTCAGTGTGAAAGATAACACGGTTTCTGGAAGCAGCAATCAGGAAATCACACTGACTGCAGCAGCTCCAGCTGATAAAGCTAACGATATTTGGTTCTATAATTATGTATTCGCTCCTGCAAATGTGAATAAGCTTGATAATATTCAGATGACGGTAGATGAGAAAGATGTGACGATAAATACAGAATCACTGGTGCTGACTCAGAATTACGACATTACGGCAAGTATCGATTTTGCATCGGGCGATGACAATGAAAATGTGGATGTAGACATTGATGACGAGTATGATGACCCTCATGCACCTAAGGTAGGCCAGTTTATGCAGAAAGACGGTTCTTTCTCTGATACGTATGATCCGGAAAATTCTGTTGCCATTGTGTTTGCCGCAGGTCGTAAAGGAGGTGATGTGCCAACGAATTACGGAAAATCGGCAGATACGAAAATTTGGGGATATGCCATGGGGCTGAGCAGTGTGAAACGTGCTGCTTTGACTACAACTGAGACACCACTTGACTTAATCAGTTATGGAATCGAATCTCCATGGGCTGCAGGTGATTATAATGGATATAAATATACACAACAGTTGGAGGCTGCAACAGCCAGATTAGGAACAGAGTTGATGCCAGCATATAATGAATGGAAAACAGCTAATTCAGTGGCTGAAATAACGAATGTCAATGTCAGTGTCAGTGATTGGTATATTCCATCGGCTCGTCAGTTATTGGATGTAATGGGAATGACTTTAGGATATGCTGGAGGAGAAGGTATAGATGCTGTTGTTCAAAATGAACAGTTTGCATCACTTTTAGCTGATTTGATGAATGAAGGAAAATCGTCCTGGTTTGGAACTCATACTTCTGCCTCTAATGTGATGTCTAGTTCTGTAAATACAGATGGTCAGATTATGGCTGTACAGACAATCTATGAAGATGGAAAGGAAACTATCTCAAAAGCATTAGGAGTAAATGTAAATAAAAAGGCTTCTACATTTGCCATCCGTCCTGTTCTTACCATATTTAATAAATAGTATCACTTCAAATAAATATTATTTATCAGGAGTGCTTTTTCGTTGTGGTGTTCTGTTTTGGGCAGGCGGCACAGGAGAAAGCACTCTTTGTTTTTAATGAATTTTTATAGGATATGATGAAGATGAATTTTTTATATTGGACATTGGGATGCTTTTGTCTGTTAGGATATGCTTGTGCAGATGAGGAGGTACCCGCTGCTTCACCGGAAGAAGCCCAGAAAATTGAAATGCCCGAGGCTTGGCATGACAAGACACGTACGCAGCCTTATCCCAAACTTTCCAATGAGTTATATCTGAATCCGTCTCCACTGATTGTACCTCAGTCACTGAAAACAGGTGCTTTCCTTCAGTTTGCATTGTCGCAGGATGCCGGTTTTCCCGAAGCATCTACGCAACTTTCAGAGCAACAGGAATGGTGCATGTTCAATCCTCATGTGAAACTTGCTCCGGGACGCTGGTTCTGGCGTTACCGGAATGTGGCTGAAGATGGGAAAGAAGAAGCATGGAGTGACCCCATTGAATTTGAGGTAAAGGAGGAAACGCCGGTTTTTGTGACTCCTGCATTTGACGATTTTCGTCAGGGACTTCCTCTGCGTCATCCTCGGTTGTATTGTTTTCTCGATCCGAAGATAGATGAGGCTCGTCGTCACGTGACATCCCACGAAGAATATCAGGTACTGAAAAATCGTGCGGAGAATGCCTTGCAAGCCGATTATGAGTCGTTGATTGCACCGTATAGCGCCTCCCACATGGAAACGGTGGCAGCCAATGTGGAATATCTTTATCAGGCCTTTCATCTGACTCAGCGCGGAGACTATGCGCGGAAGATGGAAGAAATCCTGAATGTGCTGCTGGAGCATCCTTTCACGGATACGGAGTTGTTTGCTGGGAATTTTGCTTCTACGGACATTGCCTATAGTTTTCTGGCTCCCTATGACATGTTGTATGACAAGTTGGGAACGGATGTACGCAGTCGGGTTGAAGAACAGCTGTGGCGGGTGGCCACGTATTATTTTGACGCTTATTGCGGCATGCAGGAAAATCATATTTTCGACAACCATTTCTGGCAGCAGAATATGCGTGTATTGTTTCAGATTGCTTTTTGCCTGTATGACAAGAGTGAGTATGCCGCACAGGCTTTACATATGTTGATGTACTATTATGAGTTATGGACAGCCCGTGCTCCGGCTTCCGGATTCAATCGCGATGGAGCTTGGATTAACGGAACGGGATATTTTGAAGCGAATGTCCGTACGTTGTTTTATATGCCCATGTTACTTTCGTATGTGTCGCGTGCCGACTTTCTGCAACATCCCTGGTATCAGCAAGCAGGGCAGTCGATGGTTTATAGCTGGCCGCCTTCTTCGAAAAGTGCCGGATTTGGAGATGGCAGCGAGAAGAGAGAGAAACCAGGAAGACAGCGTGCTGCTTTTGCTGATTTTCTGGCTCGCGAAACGGGCGATGCGTATGCCGGATGGTATGCCGGAGAATGTCAGAAAGACCTCGTGCAGGATGTGGAACTGCGCTTGTATCGCATGGTAAATCCGGCTGCGTATGCGACGGACTTTCCTGCTTCTGCCCCGAAACTGAAATGGTATAAGGACATCGGTGAGGTGGTGATGCACAGTAACCTGGCGTCGACGGAAAATAATCTCAGTCTTGCTTTCCGTTCGAGTACGTTCGGCTCGGGAAGTCATACGCTGGCCGACCAGAACAGTTTTAACCTGCTGTATGGAGGGAAGGAGGTATATTATCATACGGGATATTATCTGAATTTCAGCGATGCACATAACCTGATGTCTTATCGTCATACAAGGGCACACAACAGCATTCTTGTAGATGGCATCGGACAGCCTTTTTCCACCGAAGGATACGGCATGTTGTTACGTGCAGCCGGAGGAGAACATATCGGTTATTGCCTGGGGGATGCATCGCATGCATATTGCGGCATCAGTGAAGATCCTATGTGGATAGAAAGTTTTCAGAAAGCCGGTATTGAACAGACGCCTGAAAACGGATTCGGCGAAACTCCGCTGACCAAATATCGCCGTCAGATGATCATGCTCTATCCGGACATCGTGCTGATTTATGATGAGCTGGAGGCATCCTGCCCGGTACGATGGGACTGGTTGCTGCATAGCCCGACGGCGTTCGAATGGACAGACTCACAGAAACAGTTTACGTCGCATTTGCAAGATGGAGGAGTAGCTGTGGCTGCGATGTTTTGTGAGCATCCTTGTGAAGTGTCACAAACTGATCTTTTTGCGGTTCCTCCTACCTCTGTACCCAATGACCCGCAGTATCCGAATCAGTGGCATTTGACGGTTTCTGTGCCAGGGCAGGCAAAGTGTCGCCTTTTGACACTGGTACAGGTAAAGCCGGATGCAAAATCTGTTCAGCCAATAACGCAGGAGGGTGACTGCCTTCTTTGTGGTCCTTGGAAAATAGAGGTTAATTTGTCTTCCGAAAAGCCGGAAAATCTGTGTGTGACGAATACGGAATGTGGAGCGGTCTATAGTTACGGTTCCTCCAGTCCGTGGCTTGGAGGAAAGCCTTATTATCGTCAGTATCGTAATTCTTCGTTGCTTTATGATGAGGTGGACGGGGAGTTTACGGTGAGCGAGATGACTGATTGCACACCGGTTTCAAGTCGCTCCGGAGCCGCCTTCTGAAAACGCAAGTACGTTTCAAACAAAACGCAAGTACGTTTCAAACAAAACGCAAGTGCGTTTCAAGTCAAACGCAAGTACGTTTCAAACAAAACGCAAGTGCGTTTTGAAATAATGAAATGAGAAAGTATAAACTATTATTATTCAGCTGATTGCAAAAAAAGAAGATTCGACAGGTTTTTATAGGGTCGAATCTTCTTTTTTATATGTTTTCTATTTAGGCAGATAAAGCTTTTTATTTTCTGTTATAATAGAAGGCTATCGGTTCATTTTTTAATTCTTTGGGCAATTCTACGGTTATAATTCCGTTTTTGCAGGTATGCTTTACTTTACGATTTCCTTTTATGAGGCGTATGGCTCCTTTGGGTTCATTGCCTTTCCAGGTAATGGTGGAAGGCAGTGTTTCTCCTTCGGGAAGTGCATACAGCGCATACAGCGTCTTGTGGTCTTTGGAAGTCGTAAACCATACATTTCCGTCGTTATAGTGAGGAGTGATTCTGGTTGCATAGATTGCCTTTCCATAACTTTTCAGCCATTCTCCTACCTGTCGGAGACAGATGGCAGCCTTTTCTTCTATGGTACCTTGTGGAGTGGGGCCTACTCCCAGCAGAAGTGCTCCCCCTTTTGCGGTTATCTCAATCAGGTTATTGATAATGGTTTGTGGAGATTTATATATACTGTTTTTTCTCCATCCCCATCCCTTAGCTAATTGTAGATTGCTTTCCCAAGGATAGTTCAGTTGTGTGGAAGGGATTCTCATTTCAGGGGTCGCATAGTTTTCGTTGCGTCCGGGCACTGTGCGGTCTACTGCAAGCATACCAGGCTGTTTCTGGCGTGCCTTGTCAATAATCCGGTCCAGGTGGATGTCTTGTCCGTTGTCAGGACGTACCTGGCCTCCGTCCAGCCATAAAATATCTATTTGGCCATAGCGGGTTGTCAGTTCGTCTATTTGTCTGGCTGTATATTCCTGGAATTTCCTCCACCATTCTTTATGCAGTTTTATTTGATAATTTACGTTTCTGTCTGGGGTTGCCATGTCCGGATTCCAATAATATTCACAATGCCAGTCCGGCTTGGAAAAATAGGCTCCTATCATAAAGTCTTTTTTGCGGAAGGCATCAAACACATGGTAGGCCACATCTTTCTTGGGGTTATTGCTAAAAGGACCATGAGCAATTGAAAACGAAGTGGTTTGAGTGTCGAACATGCAGAATCCATCGTGGTGTTTGGTGGTAAATACTACATATTTCATCCCTGCGTCTTTCATTATGTCGGCCCATTCTTCGGGGTTAAATTCTGTGGGGTTAAAATTATTGATCTGTCCCCAGTACCATTGCTTGAATTCTTCATAATTCATTTGAGGCTGAATGGATTTGCGGCGTTTCAAGAATCGTTCTTCAGAGCATAGCGGCCATGATTCGTTGATACCTTTTACCGAATATAGTCCCCAGTGGAACAATACCCCGAATTTCAAATCCTGCCATTGGTCCAGCTTTTGCAGTACTGCCTGGTCTTGAGGCCAGGTATAGGTCTTAGACATTACATGCACATCTGTTTGTTTTTTGTCTACGAACTGTTGTGCCTGTACTGTTCCGGTCGTAATGGCTAATGCCATTACGGTTCCGGTGATTAGGTTGAATCTTTTCATAAATAAAATCTATTAGTATTAGTTATTTGGCAGGTCCTGCACCTGTAAATTGAGGTTCATAGTCTGACATTTCATGTACGAGCCATTCTCCGTCAATCTTATCGTATAATACGGAAGAACCTTTTTCCAGCCGTTTGTAGGTGGTACCTCCAATCTGTACGTCGTCATTTCCCAGACTGAATGTGGCATTGTTGCGGGTATTGACAACCTGAAGTGAAGCCGGTTGTGTCGGGTCCAGTTCTGCCTGGATTTTCCATCGGCCACAGGTGAAGGTGTTTCCTTTTCGGATAAGTTCCGACATTTTCTGTCCGTCAGGAAGAATGCGAATCACAGTCAGGATGCGGTTGGCGGCACTTGGCTGGAAGGTAGCCGTGAGATGCCATTGGTTGACATATTTGCTTTCCTGCCCTTTTTTCATCTTTTTCGGGTCGGGCGGGCACACAAACTGGTCGGTCTGTGTGATTTCGCACGGCTGATTGCTGAACAGTTGTGCCACGGAAGAGAATTGTTTCTGCTCATAACGCGTGGTGAGTGTGGCATTTTTTCCGTCAATCTGGAACTGTACGGGACTATGCAGCAGCCAGTCCCAACGTACCGGACGGGATGCCTCCAGTTCATCATAAATCAGTACGATGTCCGGATGCAGCAGGAAGATGTGTCGACGGTATTTGGTCAGTGGAGTTTCGCCGAATCCGTTTTCAGGTGTCTGGGTAATGCCGGCTTTCTTGAAGTTTTCTATCCACATGGGGTATTCGCTGACACCGCAGTACGCATTCGAAGCATCGCCTACTGCATAGGTGATGGTCTCACCGTTCAGCATGCGGGTGATTTTTCCGTAGGCACGTGTGGTAAAGGGCTGTCCGATACCGTCCACAAGGATACTATTGTGCGCCCGTGTGTGACGATAGGACATCAGGTTATGTGCATCGCTGAAATTCAGGTAGTAACCTGTGGAACGGTACACCGGTACTCCTCTGAAGTGCAGGTTGAAGCTGTTCTGGTCGGCCAGGGTATGGCTTCCCGAACCGAAGGGGCTGGAACGGAAGCTCAGGAAAAGATTCCGGTTGGTATTCTGAAGGGCAGAATGGGCCACTACTTCTCCAATGTCTTCCAGCCAGAGGGCATTGCCTCGGTCTTCGGGCAATTGCTTGTTGTCGGAATAAGTCTTTTCACTACGTGCCATGCGGTAGAGACGGAGCTCAAAGTCTCTTCTCAGGTCTCTTTGGCAGTGGTTGACGTACCAGGCTGCATACGGATTGCCTGTCTCACGGGCCAGAAAATCGGCAAAGGCCAGGCGCTGGCGGTCGGGTACCGGCTGACGTTCGTTCCCGTCGCCGAATCCGGCGCTCATGGTGCCTACGGGGAAGGTGTAGAGCAAGGCTTTTCCGGCATTCTGATACCACGGGTGTTTCAAGAAGTCTGTGCCTGTGAGGTAAGAGAACAAGCTGGGTACATAATACAATGTATGCGTATTCGCAGTGAAGTATCCTGTACCGTTATGCCATTCTCCGTCGCGGTTGAAGCCCGATGCCGGAGCACGTGCGGTCCATACCTCATAGCAGTATTCCAGCATTTCGCGTGCCGTTTCATTCCGGTCGGCAAACATCAGGCCAATTTGCAGCATCTGACGGAAGCAGTGCTGCCAGTAGTGGTTGTTGAAGATGTGCGTCTCTTCATTGCCGGAACGTTGTACCATGTGATGTCCTTTGGCTACTTCGAAAATCATTTGTTCCATCTGCTGGAGTTCCTGTGGAGTAAACATGTCATGACAGGAATCGTACGCATACAGCAGGCTTTCAATCAGCTCACCGGAATAGAAGTCATCCTTCCATAGTGCCTTGTCGGGTTTTGTACGGAGCAGATGGCGGGTGTAGGATACCATCTTCTGTGCGTATTGTGTGTCGCGGGTTAGCAGCCAGGCAGTCTGAAGCCATGCGACGTATGGATTATATTTACGGATGTAGCGATACACATTGGGGTCAGTATCGAAATTTGATTTCATGGCAGTGGCCGCACGGCTTGTCATGTCCTTGTATTCGGGATGTGATGCGATTCGCTGAGGAGCCGTTTTCAGGTCCTTCTCTAAAAAGCAATATAAGCGCGGATACCCCTTAGGCAGGTTTTGGAAAAAAGCCTGGAAAGAAGGTGTCACAAACTGAGGTTCTTCTCCGCTTATCTGGAACTTCCAGACTGGGTTCCATGCTTTTTTCTCTCCCTTGTCAGTCACGGAGCGAACCCGCCAGTACCAGGTACCTTTTTCCAGTATGCGGTGAGGGTTGAACATCAGCCACGGCTTCGGAGTGTCTGTCATTGTTTTTCCGGCAGGAAAAGTGGAGTCATTACTTAACTCAAATTGTATCAGTGCCTCCGTTTTCATGCTTTTGGGAACAAGCAGGGGAGTAGGGTTTATGTACACCTGATGCTCTTTCTGCGGATAAGGAGTCTCGCGCACATTCTCATGCACTCGCACAAGAGATGTTTTTTGTGCCTGGATTTTATCCGGTCCGTACAAAATGGAGAGGCATAGGATAAACGCCATTCCATGAATAAGTAAAGAGTGTTTTTTCATTTTGATAATTACTGTTTAGGTTTTAGATGTGTTTGCAAAAATAGCTTCTACCTAAGTGTACGGACTTTCGTTTCTGTTTTAAAATATACCAAATCCGTGTTTTTCATGGAAAATGAGACAGATTTGATAATATATTCCACAGAAATGACCTTTCGGGATGAGCAAAACGCTTATTTTTGTATCTGTAAATATAAGAAGTAAAACTATGAGAGTCATTATTTCCTTGATTGTTTTTTTGCTGACAATGGCCGGACTGAGGGCTGCAGATAGAATCAACTTCTTCCACATCGGACTGGAGCAGGGGCTTTCTCAAAGTACGGTGGTAGACATTATTCAGGATAAGCGGGAAAACATGTGGATTGCAACTCATAACGGATTAAACCGTTATGACGGTTACGATTTTACGGTTTATCATCACAACGATGCCGATACGTCGAGCATTGCCAGTGATGTCATCCGTTCCTTGGCTTTGGATGAGTCTGGAAAAATATGGATTGGAACGGGAGCCGGACTGTCTTTATATAATCCTGAACTGGATATCTTCTATAATTATTTTTGTGTGTGCGAGGGGAAGAAACAGCAGGTGCTGGATGTGGCTTGCCTGGAGGAAGGGAATTTGCTGGTGGCTACAGATGCCGGACTGATGCATTTTGACAGTCGCAGCGGCGTGTTTAACAGCACGCAGATTCCGACAGAATTACAGAAAATAAGTCCCAGAACATTGGCCAGATACGGGGATGAAGTATATATAGGCTCTTACCAGGGCTTGTTTGTCTATTCATTGAAAGAAGAAGTGGTGCGTACTCTTCTCACGGGAGACTACAGTTTGTCACTCATATTGGCAATTCTGAAGGAAAAGGATAACCGCTTGTGGGTAGGCACGGAAGGAGAGGGACTGTACTGTCTGAATCCGGTGACAGGAGAATGTAGAAAATACAAGGACGGACGAAGGGGACTGAGCTCCAATTACATTCGTTCGCTGGCTCTGGATATGTCAGGAAATCTGTGGGTGGGGACATTGACTTCACTGAATGTGTACGACGAAAAAACAGACCGTTTCGTGGTGTATGACAGTAACCCGATGAAAGAGGGAAGCTTGTCGCAGACCTCTGTCCGGAGCCTGTATAAGGATACGCAGGGAGGTATGTGGATAGGGACTTATTTTGGTGGGCTGAACTATTACCATCCGCTTCGTCAGCGTTTTCATAACATTCGGAACGTGCCTTATCATAATTCACTGAATGATAATGTGGTGAGCTGTATCGTGGAGGATGATGAACGGAATATCTGGATTGGAACGAACAATGGGGGATTAAACCGGTATGACCTCGGGAAAGAATGGTTTACTTCTTATACGGTGGCAGACGGACTGCTGTCGAACGACGTCAAGGTGATTTATGTAGATGAGCAAGCGAAGAGGGTGTATGTGGGAGCTCACGCTTCGGGTGGGCTGAATGTGCTTGACTTGAAGACGGGGCGTATCCTGAGCTTTTTGCCGGAGAAAGGCTTGCAGACGGGAAGAGGTTTTTATGGCATTCTTCCAGAACCAGACGGAGAGCTGCTTTTAGGAGCTGTAACCGGAAGTATGGTGGCTTTTGTTCCCGGCACGGGTAAATTCCGCCGGCTGTCATTTTCAGACGGCAGGTTGCTGGAGAAGCGCATTATCACTTTGTTTCGTGATTCGCGCAGCCGTATATGGATTGGTACGCAGGAAGGGGTACGTGTGTATGAACGTAAAGGTGATGTATTGTCGGTTTGTCTGACTTTACCGGTGGGCAAAGGGTTGGAATATACCTCGGTCAATGTAATTCATGAGGGAACGGACGGAATCTTCTGGATAGGAACCCGTAACGGGGTTTATTGTTTCAATGAACAGAAGAAAGAACTGCGTCATCTTTCCGTAAATCAGGGACTTCCGGATAATGTAGTACACGGTATACTGGAGGATGCGGAAGATCATCTATGGTTCAGTACGGAGCGCGGGTTGTCATGCTACTCTCCGTCTTCCGGCGAGTTCCGTAATTTTACGGATATTGACGGCATTCAAAGCAATCAGTTTACGTCTTATGCCTATTGCAAAGGGAAAGACGGGCAGATGTATTTTGGAGGAGTGAACGGGATTACCGTGTTTAATCCGGCTGTGTTCCCGGAAAATCCTTATATCCCTTCGGTGGTGATTACGGAACTGTCTGTGTTGAACCGGCAGGTTCGTCCGGGAGATGTTACGGGAATTCTGTCACGCCACATCAGCGAAACGAAACAGATTGAATTACCTGCCGGACAGTCTACTTTTTCATTGCAGTTCTCGGTGGCCGATTATATTTCGGGTATGCACAACAAGTTTGCTTACCGGCTGGAGGGATATGAAGAGGAGTGGATATATACTGACCACATGAACCGCGGGGTTTCTTATTCCAATCTTCCTCCGGGCGATTATTGCTTTATGGTGAAGGTGGCCAATCGGGATGGTTTATGGAATGAGGTACCTACTCAGCTTCGGATTGTGGTATTACCGGCATGGTATGCCACCTGGTGGGCGAGACTGTGTTTCGTATTATTGTTTTTGGGAGTCGTAGCATTGATTTTCCGCTATTTATGGATTCGTAAAAGCATGAGGGTGCAGTTGGAGATGGAACGTCTTGACAAGGAACGGATGAAGGAGGTGAATGAAATGAAGCTTCGCTTTTTTATCAATATATCGCATGAGCTGCGTACTCCGCTGACTCTTATTGTAGCTCCGCTGCAGGAGGTGATAGGAAGAATCACAGACAAGAAAATCTTGTCGAAGCTGAAATATGTCAGTGACAGCGCCAACCGGCTGCTGCACCTGGTCAATCAACTGATGGATTACCGCCGGGCTGAACTGGGAGTCTTTCGTCTGAAGGTAAAAAAGATTATGTTGCATGCGGTGCTTCAGAACATATATCAGGTATATACCGGACTGGCAGAATCCAAACAGATAGATTATCGGCTGGATTCGGATTTGGAAGGGAGAGACGTGTGGTGTGATGAAAAATACATTGAACTGATTTTGAATAATTTGCTGTCGAATGCCTTCAAATACACTTCTGCCGGTGATTGTATCGTGCTTCGGGCCCGTGAAACATCGGGAAATCTTCTGCTGGAAGTACAGGATACAGGAGCAGGCATTCCGGTAGAAAAACAACGGCTGATTTTCGAACGTTTTTATCAGGTGGATCAGGAACATGTAGGTAGTGGAATCGGTCTGTCGCTGGTGAAGCGTCTGGTAGAATTGCATCACGGTACGATTGAACTGGAGAGCAAACCGGGTGAAGGATGTGTCTTTTCTATTGTATTGCCTGCTTTGGAAACGGCTTATGCATCGGAAGAAATAGAGAACGTGGCTCAGGAAGGTTCGGAAACTTACCATTACTCAACAAATACATCGGAGATGTATCTGATGGATGCCGGGGGTGATAGGATAGAGGCCGGAGAATCAGTGGAACCGGAAGAAGTGGAGGAAGGGAAGAAGTCGTGTGTGTTGCTGGTGGAGGATAATGCCGACATTCAGGAATATTTGTCTGAAGGACTCTCCGCGTATTTCCGGGTATTGCGGGCCAATAACGGGAAGGAAGCATTGGAAATATTGGAAGAAAATGAGGAAGTCAATCTGATTCTTTCGGATGTCATGATGCCAGTGATGGATGGAATAAAGTTGTGCAGACAGGTAAAGCGGAACTTGAAGTATTGTCATATTCCTCTCATTATGCTTTCTGCCAAATCGGATGTGAAAGACCAGTTGGAAGGTTTGCAGACAGGTGCGGATGATTACATACCGAAGCCTTTCTTGCTGGAAATGGTGGTTGCCAAGGTCCGTAACCTACTCCGTACATACCGGCAGGCCGTGGAACATTATTCGAAATCCATGGAGATTGAACCGGAAAAGGTGGCATTGAATCCTTTGGATGAAGAGTTTTTGCGCAAGGCGATGGAGGCTGTGAAGCGTCACCTGGATGACATCTCTTTCTCTGCCGATGCTTTTGCCAGTGAAATGAATATGTCACGCTCGACCCTACACTTGAAAATGAAGGCTGTAACCGGAGAAAGCACAATGGATTTTATTCGGAAAATTCGCTTTGGAGAAGCTTGTAAACTGTTGAAGGAAGGGCGTTACAACGTGACGGAAATCAGTGAAATGGTAGGCTTCAATACACCGTCTTATTTTGCAACGAGCTTCAAGAAGTATATGGGTTGTCTTCCGTCTGAGTATGTGAAGACGAGAGAATAAAAATGTAGCCCCACAAGAATCACAGCGGGGCTACAAGTCACAAGTCTTATTTAAAGTGTTAAAGTGTCTCTGAGAGCGAGGACAGTAGCATAATGAGCAGCACAGCCGCAATAGCCAGTGAAATGAAGGTAAAGACAGCCAGGAAAACGGTTGTCTTGACAAATGTACGTATCCATCCCCGGCGGTATACCGTGTGCAGGGAAATGTAGGTGTACACGAACATGCCTGTTACGAAGATAAGGAGAGTATACATCGGCATGTCTCCCCTGAACGATTCCATAAAAGTCTTGCTCGTCAGCACGGGTACCAGTGGAATTGGAATCAGTATCAGAAACACGGTGTTCAGGTGAATGGCATGTACGAAATGCCACATGTAAGGGTACTTGGCTTTCCGGAACATTCCTTGTAGAAGCCAGGCAAACAGAGGCAGAAGGAACATCATGTAGAGCGGAGTCCATTTGGACAGGTCTCCAAAAAACTGGTTGAGTAACGACTCCTGACGAAGTTGCTGCGCTTCATCGCTGTGGTCTTCTTTCCATTCGTATACGGGAGTTAGGGCGGTACCGGTGGAGTCTACCTGAAAGTGGCGTGCAGCTTGCAGGGATTCAGAGGTATTTCCAGAAGGGCTGGTAGATGTCGAGGGCATATTGTCCGCAGCAATGGCAATACATTCCCTCCAGCTTGGTACCGCAATTCTTGCAATAGGTGTACCCGGGTACGGTCTTTTTACGTATTCTCCGGAGGCGTTTCAACTCGATGAGGCGCATTACCCGGCGCTTTCGTTCTTTCAGTCTTTGCCGCATCCGGGCGAAAAGAGTCTTGTGGGTTTCTTCTTTGTGTGTGGTATTTCCCATGTCAGTAGAAATGTAATATAAATGATATTTTGACATAAAAGTACGTCCGGAAAATGAATTTAGCAAGTTTTTCTGAGAGGAATTGAAAATGCTGGTATTCGGATTTAAGGAAATAAAAAAGTGATATTGTTTCTCTTGAAGCATGTCTCACAGAAACAATATCACTCGGTGAATGAACAAACAGGAGGTCTTTCACCCGTAAGTTTATCCAATCTTGCTTATCTTCTTTAATTTTTCTTCGTCAATGAGCTTGATTTTTCGTCCGTCAATAATAATCAGTTTTTCGGCGGCGAAATTAGACAGGGTTCGGATGGCATTGGATGTGGTCATGTTGGAGAGGTTGGCCAGGTCTTCTCTGGAAAGATAGATGCTCAGAGTACACTGGTCTTCTTCCACACCGTAGGTATCTTTCAGGAAGAGCAGTGATTCAGCCAAACGTCCCCGAATGTGTTTCTGAGTCAGGTTGACTGTTCTTTCGTCGGAGATACCCAGATCTTTCGACAACTGTTTGATGAAAAACATGGCAAGCTCCGTATTTTCCATAATCAGCTGTACGATGATGGGCATGGGGATCAGGCACATGGTACATGGCTCAAAGGCTGCAGCAGCGGTCACGAAATTTTCTTCGGCAAAATAGGCACGATAGGCAAAGTATTCTTTGTCCTTTATTACTCGGATAATCTGGCTGCGTCCCCCTACGCCGTCTTTGTAAATTTTTACCTTTCCGTTCAGCAAACACATCAAGTTCTCTGGTGTTTCACCTTCACAATAAATCGTTTCGTTCTTTTTGTATTTCTGAATCGTAAAATTCTGTGCCAGCAGTTCGCGTTGTTGCTGTGTTAATGGTTGCCATAAATCTGGTATACTTTCGGCAATCTCAGCTTCTGTTAATTCCTTTTTTACCATAAAATGTTCCAAAACCATGTTATTAAGCACAAAGGTACGAAGAAAAATTGAAAATATTCTTTTTTTTCATCATAAAAATGGCCTCAGATAAGGGCTTTATTATATATTTGCTGTGAATATGCGAAAACTGAAAGGCTTATATGAGGCTTTGTGGGGAGTGCTGGTATTGTGCTTGCTGTGCTGTTTCCCACTGCGAGGGGTGGCGCGCGACAATGCTCCGTACCTTCCGAAAAAGCCTGTCGTGGCCGATTCTATTTTGGATTACATGTTTCATTCTGCGTCCATTTATTCGCGTGAGGTGAAAGGGTACAAGGGCGATTTGTATCTGAAAGGTCATCTGAAAGTACATAAGCAGAACCGGATTATCAAGTATGTGCCTTCCATGTTTCGTCTGGAGAAGGGTATAAATGATTATTTTCATGAGTCTATCAGTGAGCTGCAATATACGGCTCCTGCCATTTACGACCGGAAGGTCAGGGCAATATCTACGACTTTTCCCAGCACCAGAGGGCAGATATTCGACATTATGGACTACATGAAGTTCAATATTTATGCTCCTTCACTGATGGGCAACAGGATACTTTCGCCGCTGAACAGAAAGGCTCAGGTGCATTATCATTATCTGCTTGAAAGGGTGGAACACCGGTTGGGGGGAGAATTGTATTGCATTCGTGTCGTACCCCGTTATCGGAGCACGCAGTTGGTGGAAGGTTTTCTGTGGCTTTCATCAGCCGACTGGACTATCCGAAGAATGAATCTCAAGGGACGTTATGACCTGGTAAGGTTCCAACTGAGCATGCAGATGGGTGAGGAGGAAGATACGAAATATCTTCCTGTTTTACTGAATCTTGATTTGAACTTCAAGTTCCTGAAGAATCATCTGGAGATGAAGTACACGGGGTGGATGAAGTATTCATCGGTCGTTTACCGTAAGCCGGGGGAGGAATGGATTGTCAAGAAAACGAACGACCATAATCTGTCTAATTCTTACACCTTGTCGTGTGATACCAGCCGGCTCGTGGTGGAGCGTGACTCGTTCAACCGTATCCGGCCGATTCCTTTGTCTGCTTATGAGGATTCGCTTTACCGTTCGGCGGATGAGCGGCGATTGAAGCGGGAGGCCGATACGATAAAGGCAGAGCCTACGAAACTGAAGAAGAACATGGTGTTCTTGGGGCAGCTGGGGGATGCCTTGATTAGCAGCTATGACATTGACATCTCTAAAGTGGGAAGCATCAACTGCTCTCCGATTATCAATCCCTTATTAGTGAGTTATAGCCACCGGAACGGAATATCCTATCGGCAGGTATTTAAGTACAACAAGCTTTTCCATGATGGGCGTTTGCTACGTATTGTTCCTCAGATTGGTTATAACTTTACAAAGAAAGAGTTTTATGCCAAGGCGGATATGGAATATATCTACAATCCTCGAAAATTGGGCTCCATTGAAGTACATGGAGGAAATGGTAACCGAATTTACAGTAGTGTGGTACTCGACCAACTGGAGCAGATTCCGGATAGTGCGTTTACCTTCGATGGACTGGAGTTGGATTATTTTAAAGATGTATACGTAGATATATCGCATAACATTGAGTTGTGTAACGGACTAAAGTTAGGCACAGGTTTGGCTATGCATTGGCGTTATACTAAGAGTACGCCGGAAGTGGAAGCACGTGTACGTTCTAATTATAACAGTTTCGCTCCCCGTATTCGTCTGGAATGGACACCGGGCATGTATTATTATATGAACGGCAACCGAAAGATAAATGTCGGCTCTTTCTTTCCTACCTTTATGCTGGATTACGAACGGGGTATCAAGGTCCTGAAGAATTCCGGTACGTACGAGCGAATCGAAGGCTCTGTAGAACAAATCATTCGTTTGAAGAATGTGCGTTCATTGGCTTATCATGTGGGAGCCGGTATGTTTACCAATCAATCGGATATGTACTTTGTGGATTATGCGCATTTTGCCAACTTGAATCTTCCCCAGGGTTGGAATGACGATATTGGAGGTACATTCCAGATGCTGGACGGACGCTGGTACAATGCTTCCAGTCATTACATACGGGGTAATCTGACCTTTGAGGCACCTTTCATTCTCTTATATCCGGTCACTCGTTTGTTGTCGTTCGTACAGAAGGAACGTATTTATGCAGGTGTTCTTTTCATGCCGCACCTGAATCCTTATCTGGAATTTGGTTACGGCTTTGCTACCCACTTGTTTGATGTGGGTGTCTTTATCGGAAATGAAAAAGGTAAATTTACCTCCGTGGGATGTAAATTTACCTTCGAATTATTCAATAAATAAATATAGTTGCGCTTATACTAACTCGTCCGAAGTATATCCTTGCGGAAGTGGACGACAGTTATATCCAGAAGCCATGATTTCACCGTAGGCTCCGGCAGAACGAAGTGCAATCAGGTCGCCTCGGTGTACCTTGTTCAGGTCGATGGCTTTTCCGAATACATCCGATGATTCACAGATAGGACCTACCACATCGTATGCTTCTGCAGCTTCTTCCGAAGTGAGGTTCTCAATCTTGTGATAAGCCTGATACAAAGCCGGACGAATCAGGTCGGTCATACCTCCGTCTACGATGGCAAACTGCTTGTTGGTACCTTGTTTCACGTAAATGACTTTAGTGATGAGGTTACCGCACTGACCTACCACTGAGCGTCCCAATTCAAAGTGAAGCGTTTGCTGCGGACGCAGGCGCAGGTGCTTGTGATAAGTAGCAAAATATTCTGCGAAGTCAGGAATCGGCTGGCGGTTGGGGTGTGCATAGTCAATGCCTAAACCACCTCCTACGTTGATATGTTCCACGATAATCTGACGGGCAAAAAGTTTTTCCTGTAATTCGTTTACACGGTTACAAAGTGCCACGAAGTCGCCCATATCCAGAATCTGTGAGCCGATGTGGAAGTGTAATCCTACGAACTTCACGTTTTTCATCTCCAGTGCCAGGTCAATCACACGTTCCATGTCCTGTATGCTGATACCGAATTTATTTTCAGCCAGTCCGGTAGTGATGTTGGCATGCGTATGAGCACCTACATCCGGATTGATACGGAAAGCCACGCGGGCAATCTTGTTCTTTGCTGCAGCCAGTTCGTTGATGACTTCCAGTTCAGGAATAGACTCTACATTGAAGCAGAAGATGTCATAATCCAGTCCTAAATTGATTTCCTTGTCTGTTTTCCCCACTCCGGCATATACTATTTTGCTGGCAGGGAATCCGGCCTTGATGGCAGCTTTGATTTCGCCGCCGCTTACGCAGTCAGCTCCCAGTCCGCTTTCACGGATGATGCCTAATATTTTAGGGTTGGCATTGGCTTTCACCGCATAGTGCACACAGAATTTATTGTATTTCCCTGCTTCCTCCTTGATTTTATTCAAGGTTTCACGAAGCAGATTTGTGTCATAATAATAAAATGGCGTTTCCAGTTTTCGGAACTGCTCTATTGGAAAATTAGCTTTCATAAAATGGGTTTAGTTGTGATTGTTGTTATATTAGAAGAATAAAAAAGGCGGTGATGCGGTTTTTACTGACCGTATCCTCCGCCTTTAGCTTTTATAAAAGGTTGTTTTTATTTTTCTTTACCGTTGAAAAGCACGTTGCTCAATGACTGTAAAGCCTGTTTTTTGTCCGATTCGCGAATCAGGAAAGAAATGTTGTAGTTACTTCCACCGAATGAAATCATACGTACCGGAATATCACGCATTGCATCCAGTGCCTTTGCTTCGAAACCTACGTTTTCCCATTCCAGGTCGCCCACTACACAGACGATACACATGTCATGGTCTACCGTTACCGTACCGTACTTCTTCAGGTCGTTTACGATTTCGTTCAGGTGTTTTGTGTTGTCAATCGACATAGATACACCCACTTCTGAAGTACATACCATATCAATCGGAGTCTGGTAGCTTTCAAAGATTTCAAAAACCTTGCGGAGGAAACCGTGAGCCAGCAGCATACGGCTTGACTTAATCTTGATAGCGGTGATGTTGTCTTTGGCAGCTACCGCCTTGATTTTGCCTTTTTCCGTATCGTTAGAAATCAGTGTGCCCGGAGCAGTCGGTTCCATGGTGTTCAGCAAACGTACCGGAATGTTGGCATATTTAGCCGGCTGGATACAAGTCGGGTGCAGAATCTTTGCACCGAAGTAGGCCAGTTCAGCTGCTTCTTCAAAGTGAAGCTGACGTACCGGAGAAGTCTTGTCTACCACGCGCGGGTCGTTGTCGTGCATACCGTCGATGTCTGTCCAAATCTGGATTTCAGAAGCATTGATGGCCGCTCCAATCAGAGAAGCCGTGTAGTCACTTCCTCCACGCTGCAGGTTGTCGATTTCACCGTATGCGTTGCGGCAGATGAATCCCTGAGTGATATAGATTTCATAACCTGGGTTTGCTTCCAATTGTGCCGACAGTTTTTCGCGGATATAAGTCAGGTCCGGTTCACTGTTCTTGTCAGTGCGCATGTATTCCAGTGCCGGAATCAATGTCGCGTTTACGCCCTGCTCGCACAAGTAGTTAGTCACCATGTTGGTAGAGATGATTTCTCCCTGAGCCAGGATGACTTTTTCTTCAAATAAAGTAAATATGTCTTTCGTGTAAGAACGAATGTAATCGAATACAGATTTTACGAAATCCAGTGTTTTCTGTTTATATTCTTCGGTAGAATACAACTCATCAATGTGCTGTTTATATTTCGCTTCCAGTCTATTGATGATTTCATTTGCACCTTCTGGATTTTTCTTGTACAGATAATCCGAAATTTCAACCAATGTGTTAGTCGTACCTGACATGGCAGACAGGACTACAATTTTCTGTTCGCCGTCAGTGATTAATTTGGCCACATCCTTCATTCTTTGTGCAGAACCCACAGATGTACCTCCAAACTTTAAAACTTTCATTTTACGTTTCGAATTTTAAATGTTCTATAATTAATTAATTAATTTCGGGAGCAAATGTAATAATAAAAACCCTATTTTGGGGTCATTTTGGCAAAAATCCTTTTACTCCTTTGTCTTTTTTATGAATTTGTCGTTTCCGTGAGACGGTGATGTTCGCATTTGTACACTTTTCCGGGATATTCCGAAAGCAAGTTCAGGTTGTGCGTGGTCATCAGAATGGCTGAACCCTGACGGCAGATGTCCTGCAATAATTCCACGATGCGCCTTCCGGTTTCCACGTCCAGATTGCCGGTCGGTTCATCGGCCAGGATAATTTCCGGTTTGTTTAGTATGGCCCGGGCGATGACGATGCGCTGCTGTTCTCCACCGGAAAGTTCGTTGGGCATTTTGTACCCTTTGTTTTCCATGCCAACTTGCTGTAACACTTCTTCAATTCGCCGTTCTATTTCGGTACGGTTTTTCCAGCCGGTAGCCTTAAGCACGAATTTCAGGTTTTCGTGTATGGTACGGTCGGTCAGCAGCTGGAAATCCTGAAACACGATGCCGAGTTTCCGGCGCAGGGTAGGGAAGTCCTTCCGTTTCAGGGTGCGCATGGCATTTCCCAGCACCCATGCTTCTCCGGCATCAATCTCCACCTCTCCGTAGATAGTTTTCAGGAGGGTAGACTTTCCGCTGCCCACTTTCCCGATGAGATAGACAAATTCGCCCTTTCGGAGTTCTAGGTTTACATCCGAAAGAATCTCCTGTCCTTGCAAGCTTACGTTTACGTGCTGGTAAGAAATGAGTGGTTGTTCTTCCATATCTTGTGATTAGTGTTTTTTCCAGGTAGCGCTGTGACGCTCTTTCAATTCACGGGCTAAGTCTTCAATGCGGTAGCCTTTGTACGTAAGCAGCACAATCAAGTGGTAAAGCAGGTCGGCTCCTTCGTAAATCAGGCGTTCGTCGGTTCCGTTGCAGGCTTCGAGGATGGTTTCTACAGCTTCTTCACCTACCTTTTGTGCCATCTTGTTGACTCCCGAATTGAACAGGCTGGTGGTGTACGATTTCTCCGGCATTTCCTGACGGCGACGGTCGATGAAATCCTGCAACTCTTTCAGGAACATGATGTCCTGCTCGTTTTTGTCTCCCCAGCAAGTATCTGTGCCCTTGTGGCAGACAGGTCCTTCCGGATGTACCATGATGAGCAGTGTGTCGTTGTCGCAGTCAGCCTTTACTGAAACCACGTGCAGAAAGTTTCCGCTTTCTTCTCCTTTGGTCCACAGACGGTTTTTGGTACGGCTGAAGAAAGTCACCTTACCCGTTTCCATGGTTTTCTCGTAGGCTTCCTTGTTCATGAATCCCAGCATCAATACTTTTTGCGTATAGTTATCTTGGATAATGGCCGGAATCAAGCCATTCATTTTTTCAAAATCCAGTTCCATAATCTTACTTTATATAATATAGTTAGTTTAAACAGTTATCTGCGCACGGCGATACCTTCTTTGCAAAGGTAATCTTTTAATTCGGGAATTGGAATTTCACCGAAGTGAAAAACACTGGCAGCCAGAGCGGCGTTAGCTTTTCCTAACGTAAATGCGTCACGGAAATCCTCTTTCTTGCCAGCTCCTCCGGAAGCGATGACCGGAATGGTAAGCCGGTCAGCCAGCTCGGCCAGTGCTTCGTTGGCATATCCTTCTTTTACCCCGTCGTGGTCCATGCTGGTAAACAAGATTTCCCCGGCTCCACGGCTGTTGGCTTCTTCTGCCCATTCCATAAGGAAACGGTCGGTCTCCAGTCTTCCTCCGTTGAGGTAACATTTCCAGCCTTGCGGGGTTTGTCGGGCATCAATGGCCACCACACATACCTGCGAACCGAAATGGCGGGCGATGTCATCGATGAGCTGCGGGTTCCGGATGGCCGAAGAGTTGATAGACACCTTGTCGGCTCCGGCATTTAGCAGACGTTCCACATCGCTCAGTTCATGAATACCTCCTCCCACGGTGAAAGGAATGTTGATTTCCGCAGAAATGCGTTTCACCAGCTCTGTAAACGTTTTCCGTCCTTCGTGGCTGGCTGTGATATCAAGGTACACCAACTCGTCGGCTCCTTGTTCGCTGTAAGCCTTTCCGAGCTCCACCGGGTCGCCAGCCTGGCGCAGATTGACGAAGTTGGTACCTTTCACCGTTTGTCCGTCTTTGATGTCAAGACAGGGTATGATTCTTTTTGCTAACATAATCAGTTTCTTGAGTTAAGAGTTAAGGAAGAAAAGCTTTCAAGTCCTGCAGGGTGATACGCCCTTCATAGAAAGCCTTGCCGAATACCACTGCCGGAATACCTGCTTCGTTCAGTGCTTCAATGTCCTTCATGCCGCTGATACCTCCGCTGGCTATCAGATGCAGGTCGGGGTGCGCCTCCATGATTTGCTTGTATAGCTCCAAAGACGGCCCGTTGAGCATCCCGTCGCGAGAGATGTCCGTGCAGAGTACCTTTGCGACACCTTTCTTTATATAGTCATCCAAGAACGGCATCAGCTCCAGACGGCTGCACTCCAGCCATCCGTTGACGGCTATTTTCCCGTCTTTGGCATCCGCTCCTAAAATAATCCGTTCACTGCCATATACCTCCATCCATCGGTTGAACGTATCCGGCTCTTTTACGGCGATGCTGCCCAGCGTTACCATCTGCGCTCCGCTTTCGAAGGCAATGTGCAAGTCTTCATCGCTTTTGATGCCTCCGCCAAAGTCAATGACCAGCGAAGTCTGTCCGGCCAGTGCTTCCAGTACCTTATAGTTTACCACATGCTTGGAAGCCGCTCCGTCCAGGTCGACTACATGCAGGCGATGGATGCCATGCGCTTCAAACATCTTGGCCACTTCCACCGGATTCTCGTTGTAAACCTTTTTCGACTGATAATCGCCCTGAGAAAGTCGTACACACTTCCCGTCGATGACATCGATGGCTGGTATTAGTTCTATCATATTTTAATAATGTTTCGTGATTAGAGATTCAAAAAGTTGCGCAGGATACATTCTCCCACCTTTCCGCTTTTTTCCGGATGAAACTGGGTGGCATAGAAATTATCCTTGTGCAAGGCTGCACTGAAAGGGGTGATGTAGTCGGTGGTAGCCGCTGTAAATTCATTGACCGGCACATAGAAACTATGCACGAAATACACGAACTCTTCTTCTTTCATGCCTTGAAAGAGCGGGCTGCGGAGGTGTGACAGTGTGTTCCATCCCATGTGGGGGACTTTCTCTTCGGGATTGGTCGACTGGAATCGCTTGACTTCCGCATCGAAAATTCCCAGACAATCTGCATCGCCTTCTTCCGAATGGCGGCAGAGCAACTGCATCCCCAGACAAATACCTAAGACCGGTTGTTTGAGCTCTTTGATGAGAAGGTCCATGTGGCAAGCTTTCAGGTAATCCATGGTAGTACGTGCTTCGCCCACTCCCGGGAAAATCACCTTGTCGGCACCGAGTAGTGTCTCCTTGTCGTTGGTAATGACAGGTTCCACACCCAGTCGCTTCAGTGCACAATCCACCGAAAAGAGGTTGCCTGCATTGTATTTTATGATTGCAATTTTCATTCAGTGCTGTTTTTTTTGTAGAAAAATAGTTTTTGCAAAAGTAACGAATTATAAACAATCTCCTAATAAAAGCGACAAAAAGTTTGTCTGTGATGGTGGTTTTCTGACAAGGTTTTTGTAAGAAGCTCCTATGCGTGGCTTTCTAAAAAATGAGGCGTAAAACTTTTTTGAATATTTTTCCGGAAAGCTATTGCAGATTCAAAAAAAAGCACTACCTTTGCATCGCAATCGAGAGAGATAGCAACGAAAAACTTAATGGTGCGTTAGTTCAGTTGGTTAGAATACATGCCTGTCACGCATGGGGTCACGGGTTCGAGTCCCGTACGCACCGCTTAAAAGTCCTTGATTCTGAATGAATCAAGGACTTTTTTTATGCTTTTCCTGTTTCAGGTACTCCCTGGCAGCAGCTATAAGAGTATATTCTGCATCGAAACAAGGAAACCTATATACGGTTTTCTGCGGTTTCTTTTGCTTGTTCTACGTTTCCTGCACCGGAACCTTACGTTTTTCATGTGGGAAACGTAGGTTTCCGCAGAGAGAGCTGTACGTTTCACGGTCGGGAAACGTAAAAAGCGCTTTTCCATGTTTCTTTTATTTCATAGTCCTTTTTAGGTTATCTATTTTGATGTTAGAAATCCTCTTGTGGTAAGTTCTTCTTTTCCCATCCAGCACTGAATACCCCATCTTGCGAACGTAAACGGGATACAAGCAGGTCCAATAAAACCTTGTGTTCTCCTTGCATTTCCATATCGCAATAAACAATTGCTTTTTTGCCACTTGTTTTGTGGAATAAAGCGTTTAATTTTACGTTGCGGTCAAAAGACAAGACATTCATGATTATTTGTTGTATTTTATTGGACAGATTTTGCTCGCACTCCACGTGGACTGTGTATTGAAAAGGTCCTGATTCTTTTTTCTCAATCCATGTGCATAAAGGCCGGAACAGGCAATGTGTGATTAATACACAGGCCACTAGAACTGCTGCTTCTGCATATAGGCCGACTCCAGATAATGTGCCACATGCAGCAGAGCACCAGATAGTAGCTGCTGTGTTCAGTCCTCTGACATTAAACCCGTCTTTCAGGATGAGGCCTCCTCCTATAAAGCCTATCCCTGAAACAATTTGTGCTGCCACTCTTGACGGATCTCCATTACCTATCGTCATGTCACATGAAAGTACGGTAAAGGCTGCAGCTCCTACTGAAACAAGGATGTTAGTCCGCAACCCAGCATTACGTTGCCTGTACTGCCGTTCAATACCAATTAATGTGCTCATTACGAAAGCACACCCCATTCTTGCCAAGTAATCGTAAAATAACATCATATTTTTTTCTGGCAAAGGTATTGCGGAAATGGGGGAAGGTGGTATTAGAATATTGTTAGAGTTGTATTAAAAATGCGTTAGAATGAGTTTTAATGCGCGGTCCATATAATAATATTTCCGGTACGATCCAGAATATGTATGGTACCGTAATCTTACAACGTTGACTCTCTGTATACCGTTTCCGCATCCAGTACAATCGTTTTATTGGTCATCGCAGGATTCTCCAGCCTCTCGATGATGATTTTTGAGGCAGTTTCAGCCATTAATTCCACGGGTTGTTCCACCGCTGTTATGGTGGGGTAGACCAACTTGCTTAATTCTGTCCCCGACATACAGGCAATGGACACATCCTGAGGTATCTTGATTCCGGTAGCCTGAAGGTAATTCTTGGCTCCCAGTGCAGACATTTCTGTAAAACAAAAGATGGCATCGAAAGGAATTTTCTTCTCTACTAACATTCTTACGGCATTTTCTCCGCTGTTGAAGTCTACTCCAGCTTCTACTAAATACTCCTCTTTGAAAGGTATATTGAACTTGCTAAGGGCATCCTTGTATCCTTTGATACGTTCAAATGTATTCTGAATATAGGAAGGTCCTGTAAGGTGGATTATCTTTGTTTTACCCTTTCTTATCAGATGCTCCACCATAAAGAAAGACTTGATGTAGTCGTCAATCTTTATTTGTGAGGCGTCCATCTCGGCAATCGTTCGGTCAAAAAGAACGATAGGTATTCCTTTGTGGATGATTCTGCGATACTCATTCAGGTTTACCTGATCATGACAAATGCTCAAGAGTATACCGTCCACTCTGTAGTCTTCCATCATTTGCAGATTTATTCTTTCCACTTCCGGATTTTCCTGCGACTGCGCCAGCATTACGCGGTAACCTGATTTATTGAGATACTTTTGGGCGTATGTGATGAAATTGACGTAGAACGAAGTAATCATTTCAGGCACCACAATACCAATGGTACGGGTGCTTTGCTTTCTTAGATTGACGGCCAGTTCGTTGCGCTTATATCCTAATCTTTGGGCCACTTCCAGGATTTTGGCTTGTGTTTCTTTGCTTACATTCTGATTGTCGCCGCGTAAGGCACGCGAAACGGTCGATTTGGAGATTCCCAGTTCTTTAGCGATGTCGATTATGGTAGCGTATTTCATGGTATTCAGGGTTGAATGGTTTTAGTGCAAATATAATGTTTTTTCGGGAACGGTTGCGGAAAATGGGAACGGTTGCGGGAACGGTTGCGGAAAATTATGTCTGATTTTTCCGTGTTTTGCTGGAAACGGGGCTTTACTTTTGGATTAGAAAAACCCAAAAAACTAATAATTATGATACACATGGAGAATAAGTTTGAACAGTCGAAAGTTCCGTTTATCAGCAAACTGGCTTATGGCATGGGAGATGTCGGATGCAATTTTAGTTGGATGTTCGTAGGCAACTTCCTTATGATTTTTTATACCGACGTGTTTGGTATTGGCATGAGTGCCGTAGCCTCCCTGATGCTGTTTTCGCGCTTCTGGGATGCCATAAACGATCCTATCATCGGAGGGTTGTGCGACAAGACAAAAACACGTTGGGGAAGATACCGTCCCTGGCTTCTGTTTGGAGCCCCACTGACGGCATTGATATTGATACTGACCTTCTGGGCACATCCCGAATGGAATGACACCGGCAAGATTTTTTACATGGCAGTTACTTACTGTTTACTGGTACTGGGATATACCTGTGTCAACATTCCGTACGGAACCCTTTGTGGAGCCATGACACAGAACATGGATGAGCGTGCACAGATTAATACTTCTCGTTCAGTTAGTGCCATGATAGCCATAGGGATAATCAATATCATTACCATACCTTTGATTGAAACCTTCGGAGAAGGGGATGCGCGGCAAGGCTATTTGATGGTAGCTGTTCTTTATGGAATCATTTTTGCTCTATGCCATATTTTCTGTTTTTCCAAGACCAGGGAAGTAATAGAGGTTCCCGTAGAGCAGAAACTGCCACTGAAAACGCAGCTTAAAGCGATAGTGAAAAACAAACCGTATTTACTGGCGCTTGTCGGGCAGATTCTTTTTGGATTTATTCTTTATGGCCGCAATGCAGATATGCTGTATTACTTTACTTATGTGGAAGGAAGTGCCTCACTTTTCTCCATGTATTCACTGGCTATTATTATCCCTTCAGTCGTTGGGGCGGCTTGTTTTCCTTATGTGTTCAAGCTGACTAAGAATAAAGGCTGGTCTGCTTCAGTATTTGCTTTTGGTACGGGTGTAACCATGATTGCCCTCTATTTCTTTAGTCCGGTTGCTACTCCTGTAGGTTTTTATGTGTTTTCTGCGCTTTCCCAGTTCTTTTTCTCGGGATTTAACACAGCCATCTATGCCATTATCCCGGATTGTGTGGAGTACGGTGAATGGAAAACCGGAATCAGAAACGATGGATTTCAGTATGCCTTCATTTCGCTGGGCAATAAAATAGGTATGGCGTTAGGCACTTCGTTGCTGGCATTGGTCTTGGGAATGCACGGATATGTATCAAATGCCACTCAGAATGAGGAGGTCGTTTCTATCATGCGACATGCGTTTAGTACGATTCCGGGAGCTTTGTGGATATTTACCGCTGTAGTCCTGATTTTCTATAAACTCAATAAGAAGCTGTATAACAGGATTGTACGGATTGTAAAATATCGGATCCTTAGAAAAACTCGCTAATATTTATCATACGATTATTATAAACTTAAAAATGAAGGAAAAATGGAAAAGAAGATGAAAGTTGCCGTAATGAACGGTATCGGGAAAATGGGATTTGTAGAACGTGAAATACCTCAGCCAGCTGATAATGAAGTTCTGGTGAAGTTGGAATACGTAGGGATATGCGGTTCTGATATGCATTATTATGAAACTGGCCGGATTGGCGACTATGTGGTAGAACCTCCTTTCGTGCTGGGACATGAGCCTGGTGGAGTAGTAGTTGAAGTGGGGAAAAACGTGACACATTTAAAAGTTGGCGACCGGGTTGCGCTTGAGCCTGGAAAGACGTGCGGACATTGTGAGTATTGCAGGGAAGGGAAGTATAATCTGTGTCCGGATGTGGTATTCTTTGCCACTCCTCCCGTAGACGGTGTGTTCCAAGAATATGTGGCCCATGAAGCCGCATTGTGTTTCAAGTTGCCCGAGAATGTGGATACACTGGAGGGGGCTCTGATAGAACCCTTGGCGGTAGGATTTCATGCAGCCAATCAGGGCGGGGCACATGCCGGACAAACAGCGGTGGTGTTTGGTGCCGGCTGTATCGGATTGGTTTCCATGATGGCTTTGAAGGCCGAAGGGGTATCCAGGGTATATGTGGTTGACATCATGCAGAAGCGTCTGGACAAGGCCATGGAGCTGGGAGCTACAGGTGTGATAAATTCCATGAAGACAGATGTGCAGGAGGAAATAGGCCGGTTGACAGAGGGGAAAGGTGTCGATCTGGTAATAGAGACCGCTGGAATGGAAGTAACCACCCGTCAGGCCATTCATATTACCAAGAAAGGTGCTACAATCGTGCTGGTAGGCTATTCCAAGACGGGCGAAATGACCCTTCCTCTTAGTCTTGCCCTTGATAAGGAGCTGACCTTTAAGACTGTTTTCCGTTATCGTCATATTTATCCTATGGCTATTGAGGCTGTGGCTTCCGGCAAGGTTAATCTTAAAGGAATAGTGTCAAACATATTCAACTTTGACGATATTCAGGCTGCGATGGATAAAAGTGTGAGTGACAAGGCTAATATCGTGAAATCTGTAGTAAAAATCGGGTAGTGGACTTGCGTCCGGATAAATTTTAGAGAACCATGAAAAATGTAATCGTAGGTATAGGTGAGGCGTTGTGGGATGTGTTGCCCAATGGGAAGAAAATAGGGGGTGCACCTGCAAATTTTGCTTACATTGTATCGCAGCTGGGGCTTGAAAGTGTGGCCATCAGTGCATTGGGTAATGATGAGCTTGGACAAGAGTTGCGTGAGAACTTTGACCGTAAGCACCTGAAGTATATATTGCCGGCGGTGGCATATCCTACCGGTACGGTAGAAGTGCAACTGAACGAGGAAGGTATTCCATGCTATGACATTAAGGAAAATGTAGCCTGGGATAATATTCCGTTTACAGAAGATTTGGAACATATTGCTTCACATGTCATGGCCGTATGTTTTGGTTCATTGGCCCAGCGAAGCCCGGTTTCACGTGATACAATCAACCGGTTTTTAGATGCGGTTCCGGATGAGGAGGGAAGATATAAGATTTTTGATGTCAATCTCCGGCAGCATTTTTACAACCGGGAAATTATTCATGAATCGGCAATGCGGTGTAATGTATTAAAGATTAATGATGAAGAGCTGGTTGAAATTGGAAAGATATTTGGATGGCCGGAACTGAGTATGAAGGAAACATGCTTGAAACTGCTGGCTGACTACAACCTGAAAATCCTGATTCTGACATGTGGGGTGAATGGCAGCTATGTGTTTGAAAAAGAGTCTGTATCTTTTGTTCCCACTCCGAGAGTTGAAGTTGCTGATACGGTTGGTGCCGGCGACTCTTTTACTGCTGCATTTGTGGCTGCTATGTTAAAGGGAATGCCTGTAAAACAGGCACATCAGCTGGCGGTTGATGTTTCGGCTTTTGTCTGTACTCAGCATGGGGCAATGCCCGTTCTGCCGGAGCAACTAAAAAGCCTGTGCAGATGAGAAAGCTTTGTCTGATAGTATGGGGAGTATTTTTTACTCTCCATACATTTGCTCAGTTTCATCTGGATGCCCGGCTGTCCAATAATCATTTATGGAGAGGTATTGAAGTAGCCGACGGAATGGTTCTAACCTCGAATCTCTCTTATACATTCTTGAAGGGGCATGTTTGTGCCGGTTTCTGGGGAGGTACCAATACCACAGGCCAATATAAAGAATTCAATAATCATTTGTCTTTTCAGGTAAAAGGCTTGTCTTTAGCTTTCTGGGATACGTATAATTTTTCTCCGCAAGCCACATATAACAATAAAGAGTTCTTTAACTATAAAGCTTCGGAAACAGGTCGTTTTCTGGATGCGATAGTGAGTTACAGATTTGAAGGGAAATTCCCGGTTTATATAAGCTGGTCTACCATTATCTTCGGCCGGGACAGAAATCAGTCCAATACTGCAAACAAGTATTCTTCTTTCTGCTATGTGGAATATCCTTTGTATACAAAAAAAGGCTGGAGGGTAGATGCGGGTGCAGGAGGTGGCTTTGCTCTGAATAAAGCAGGTGAGAGCAGTCATTTTTATGGACCAAAAGCAGGCATTGTGCATGTAAGTATGAAGGTTGCCCGAACGGTTCCCCTGGGTGGATATAAGATTCCGGTTCATGTTTGCATGGTATGGAATCCGCAAGCTAATCAGGCATATTATCAGGTAGCTGCCCAGATAATATCATTGTAAAATAAGCTACTTGAAAGAGGAGAATCCTTTGTTTGTAACTGTATTTCATAAAAACACCCCAAAAGTTTTGTTTCTAACTTTTGGGGTGCAGTTTATTTCAAATTGGATTAGCGTTTATTTAATCATTTTCATAGACTCCTTCCCGCGGCAGAGGCTTGTCGAGGTTGGCTACACCTAAGGCGGTGATGGCGGTGACAGTTGCCGTATGCTCCAGGTATTCCGGGATGTTCTTGGTGAACAAATCACGTTCCGTATGCCAGATTTCCCCATAATTGAAATTATATCCTTTGACATCTTTTGTGGTAAATCCGTATGTCGGGACACCATACGTGGCAAACACTTCCGAGTCGGTACCACCCGCTACCTTCGGTTGTTTACGGGGCGGACGCACGGTCACTTTAAATGGAATGTCTGCCCGAATTTTCTGGATGGGTTGGGTTATCTTGACGAAATCATCATACATCGCCTGCGAGACAGCTATCCCGACGGGAGGTTCCGGCCCGCCGTCACGGTTGAACACATTGACAATTTTCGGCAATTCCTGCTGATGTTTCTTGCAATAAGCTTTCGAGCCTAACAGCCCGAACTCTTCTCCGGCAAAGGCGATGAAGAGGATTGTTCTCTTGGGTTTGGCTCCCGACAATGCCAGCATACGGGCAGCTTCCATCATGGGCGCAATTCCTGTGCCACAGTCGATGCCGCCTGTACCGGTATCAAAGGCATCTAAGTGTCCGCAGACGATGACTTGCTCGTCCGGATATTTGCTGCCCCGTATCGATGCCACTACGTTGTGGTATTTAATCGGTCCGAGTTTGAAATGATTGCGGATATCAAACTCCAGCAGGAAGTCTTCCCGCCGTTCTTTTACCATCTGAGCGATGATGTCGAACTGATGCCGGTCGAGCTTGATGTCAGGAACTTCCGGCAGGTTGTCGAACGTCATGCTGTCAATCATCTTCCGGTCATAGAGCGCGCGGATGGGTACCTCTGATGACTGAATGAATCCTAAGGCACCGGCTTCAACCATCTCATGGTAGTAAAGCGCCGGGAATTCCTTATAAGGAATCATCTTGTTGTTTTCACCCTTCTCCCAGTTCCTTTTTCGGAGTTCGGCATTCTTCTGGTCGATTTCTTTATTCTCTTGTTTGATAGCCTGACGGATAGAATCAGCCTGTGCCGTCCGGTCGATGGGCCAGCCGTTGTTTGTGCCGGAAATCAGTACCCAGGCTCCTTTTAATTTGAGTTTGATGCGTTCGAATTCCTGGTCGGTACGAGGCTCCATCAAAACGTGGCCGCGCTGTACCCCTTTCGTTCCGGAAGTATACGAAGGAGTCGCGAAATGGAGGGTCATTCCATGGTCGTGGCTCAACAGCTTTCCAAACCAAGGCCCGCGGTTAAAACCGACAGAGAGTTCGCCGGCTTCTTCCAGTTGAGCGTCCAGCCCCCACTTTTTGTATTCGTGTACCATCCATTCGGCCGCATTCTCATACGCATCCGATCCGATGGGACGTCCGCCAAAACGGTTGGTCAGTATATCCAGCTGGTGTGTGGCCTGATTATCCTGATGTCCGATTTCAATAATCTTCTCAACGACGGCTTTCTGAGCGAAGAAAGGCTGTGTTCCTAATGACAAAAATACAGTGCAGCAAAATAGTAGTTTTTTCATGTGTCAACGAATTGAATGTTTTGGGTTGCAAAAGAAACGATAAAGCGAGTAAAATCAAAATAAAGAGTAAGCTTTTCTTTAAAGAATCTTTATGGCTTCTGTATTTCCGGTTCTGTAAATACTGGTTTGTGTGTTTTTCGGTTGTCATCGGGTAAAACGAAAAAGTCCCGTAAAACATTGATTTTACGGGACTTGTCTTTATTTCAGCGGAGAGACAGGGATTCGAACCCCGGGTACCTCGCAGTACAACGGTTTTCAAGACCGCCGCAATCGACCACTCTGCCACCTCTCCAAAACTCTTCTTGAGAGTTGCCTTGTTTTTCAAAGGCGGTGCAAAGGTACGCAAAGAATTTTGTTTTCCAAATTTTTGGAAGAAAAAATCTATCCGTATTCTTTATTTTTTCTTTCCCGGACCTTTCTGGCAGTGCTTAAAGCCCTTTAGCAGTTCCCGGTGGAAACGCATTTCCGCTTTTTGCAGCAGATAGATTTTCTTGGCCGGAAGGAATTGTTTGTATTTCCGCACATATTCCAGTTCCAGTTCGTCGGTCGCAATGCGTGCCTGAATCACATCCTCTACAATCTTGCCATATTCCGTTTCCGTGGTATTGGGATTCTTGCCTTGACGCAGTTTCTGCCACGCCTCCTTGTTGTACGCCTGTTTTTTGTCTTGCAGCTCAAAATAGAGAGGGAAGAATTTTTGTGCTTCGTCGTTACTCAGTCCCGCCTGCTGAATGAAAAACTCTTTCTGGCGGTTGCGGAATTCTTCTTTGCTGAATTTGGTATTCTGTGCCTGAATGCCGCTCACACACAAGATGAGCAGGAGAGTCAGGACATAAAAAGTTCTTTTTATCATGGTTGGTTTATTTATAAATTTCCGTATCTGCATCAGTGAGATACTCGTATAGAGTATAGTCGTCCATCATGGCCTGGTCGACAATGGGGTCGATGTATTCATCGGGCACTTCTGAAAATTCCATGTCACCTATAGTGCCGGCGGCAGGCGATTGTGTTTCTTTTTCACCCACGAACATCCGTACGCTGAGCATCAGACCGCAGAACATGGCAGCCATGTACACCCAAGGTTTGACGCGTGCCCACAGCGTGAGCTGAGGTGCAGGCTGTATTTCTCGTTCCGGAAGCTTGTCCATCAGCTGTTCCGTGAAGTTGGCAAAGTAACCTTCAGGCACTGTGAACGGGTTCTCGGTTCCACATCTCTTTAATAAGTCAGTTTCTTCCTTTTTCATATTGTTGCCTCCTTTGGAAGTTAGATTCGAATTTGTAAAAAAGGTTTAATCATGTTGGTGAAAAAAATCTTCTATTTTTTTGACGGCATGATGGTAGGATGCCTTCAGTGCGCCTACGCTGGTGCCTAAGATTTCCGACATGTCCTCGTATTTCATTTCCTGGAAATATTTCAGGTTGAAGATGATGCGTTGTTTTTCGGGCAGCAGCAGGATGGCCTTCTGAAAAAGCCGTTGCGTTTCGTCTCCGTTAAAGTAAGGGTCGCTTTCCAGCTTGTTTACCAGGGCGGCATCGGCATCGTCGATGGACAGCTGGTTTTCGGCGCGCTGCTTGTTCAGGAAGTTCAGGCATTCGTTGAAGGCGATGCGGTAGAGCCACGTGGAAAGCTTGGCATCTCCCCGGAAATAGTCCAGGTTGGTCCAGGCCTTGATGAACGTGTTCTGCAACAAGTCGTTGGCATCGTCGTGCGAAACCACCATGCGTCGTATCTGCCAGTACAGCTGTTCGCTGTAGGCCTTCACAATCCGTTCGAACGCTTTCCGCTGGGTCGACGGGTCCTGAAGCATCAGTATGGTTTCTTTTTCGTTATAATTGTTCATGGCGTGTGCGGGTTCGTCATTGTTGGGTAAGACGACAATCCGTTGGTTCGGTTTAATAGGGTTAGTTTTCTTTAACTTCTCAGAGTGAGATTTTCAGTCCCTCGTCGGCGGCCAGTGTGTCGGGGAAGATGGCTTGGGCCTCTTCGAGCAGGGCCTTCTCGTCTTCGTAGCGGGCAGAGAAATGACCGATGAGCAGACGCTTCACCTGCGCGTCCTTGGCAATCCGGGCAGCCTGTGCGGCGGTGGAGTGCAGGGTCTGTTTGGCGCGGACGGCTTCGCTTTCGGTAAAGGTAGCTTCATGGAACAGCAAATCCACTCCAGCCACTTGTGCTGCGATGCGGGGCAGGTAGACCGTATCCGAGCAATAGGCATACGCGCGGGGAGGGTCGGAGGGAGTGGTCAGTTCTGAGTTGGGAATCACCCTGCCGTCTTCCAGTGTGTAGTCCTCGCCGTTCTTGATGCGGTTCATCATGCAGATGGGAATGCCGTAGAAGTCAATCATGTCGCGCCGGATGTGGTTCGGTGTCGGCTTCTCGCGGAAGAGAAAACCGCAGGTGGGCAGACGATGGCGCAGGGGAATGGTTTCCACGCTGACGGAGCGGTCGTCGTAAATGACCGTACGTTCGCCGGGGTTGAAGGGGTGGAACACCACCTGATAGGGCATTCCCTTGCAGAAGAATTCCAGTTGAGGTTCCAGCAGGCGTTGCAGGTCGGCATGGGCATGAATGTGCAGGTCGGCGGTACGTTCCAGCATGCCGAAGGTAGAAATCAGTCCCATCAGGCCGAAGCAGTGGTCGCCGTGGAGGTGAGAAATGAAGATGTGGTTCAGCCGGCTGAACTTCAGTTTGGCGCGGCGGAGCTGCACCTGTGCCCCTTCGCCGCAGTCAATCATGAACAGTTTCTCGCGGATGTTGAGCACCTGCGAGGTCGCCTGATGGCGGGTAGTGGGCAGGGCTGAACCGCATCCCAGGATGTGTATGTCGAATTTTTCCATTCTTATGATTCAAATTGGGTGTTTCGCATGTCACCCGTCTCGGCGTACGCTATATGCATCTTGAAGGCGTTGTGCAGCGACATCGGCGTGTGGCAGGACTTTCCTTCCGAAAGTTTCAGGTAGTCCCACAGCAGTTGCTTGTAGTCCGGATGCGCGCAGTTTTCAATGATGCAGCGGGCACGTTGCGAAGGCGATTTGCCACGCAAGTCGGCCACGCCCTGTTCCGTCACGAGGATGCGTACGTCGTGTTCCGTACTGTCCACGTGGGATACTTGGGGCACGATGGACGAAATCAGTCCATCCTTGGCCACCGACGGGGTGGTAAAGATAGACAAATATGCGTTTCTGGCAAAATCTCCCGAGCCTCCAATTCCATTCATAATTTTGCTGCCCGATACATGCGTGCTGTTCACGTTGCCGAAAATGTCGGCTTCAAGGGCCGTGTTTACCGCAATGATACCCAGGCGGCGAATCATCTCCGGGTGGTTGGTGATTTCCTGCGGGCGCAGCAGGATGCGTTCGCGGAAGTCGTCGATGTGCTCGTACATCGTGTCCAGACGGTCTTCCGACAAGGTGAGCGAACTGCCGGCAGCAAAGCGGATACGGCCTTTCATCATCAGGTCGATGACGGAGTTCTGTATCACCTCCGTAAACATGGAGAAAGCTGGAAGGTTCGGGTCGTCACCTAGTGCACCCAGTACCGCATTGGCAATGTTGCCAACACCCGACTGCAGGGGAAGGAACTCCTTGGGGATGGCTCCGTTCTTCCATTCGCGCAGCAGGAAGGCAGCCACGTTATGTCCGATTTGCAGGGTTGTCTCATTTTGCGGTGTAAAGGCCGCGATGTGGTCGCGGGCATTCGTGCGTACCACTCCCGTAATCTTTTTCGGGTCGATTTTCACGCTGATGTGTCCGGCGCGGTCGTTCACATGATACACCGGAATCTCTGTCCGGTAAGGCGGGTTGGCCGGAATATAGATGTCGTGCATGCCGGTAAGTTTTCCCGTATGCGCTTCATTCAGCTCGATGATAACCCGTTCGGCCACCTGGAGTAGGGTAGGCGAGATACCTACGGAAGTGCTCAGGATGACTTCTCCGTCGTCCGTCAGGTCGGAAGCCTCTACGATGGCTACGTGGATTTTCCCTAAAAATCCGTAGCGCACGTCCTGTCCGATTTGCGAGAGGTGGAGGTCAAAGTACTGCACCTCGTGCTGGTTGATGGATTCGCGCATGTCCTTGTTCGACTGGAAAGGCGTACGGAACGATACAGCGTGCGCCTTGACCAGTGCGCTGTCCACCTGACAGCCCGTGGCACCGCCCGTGATAAGGCCTACCTTAAATTCTTTCCCCTGTGCATGCTGTGCTTCTGCGTAGGCAGCCAGTGCTTCCGGCACGGCTTTCGGTGTACCTACCGATGAAAAACCGCCGATGCCGACGGTATCCCCATGATGAATGGTGGCAGCGGCTTCGGCTGCCGTAATAAATGCGTATGTCATGTTGTAACTGCTGTTCTTTTGTTAGGTAATAGTGGAGCAAAATTAGAATTTGTAATTCAGATAATCAATATTTATGACATTTTTTTCTGCATAAATGCTGCAAAAGGCCCTTTGTGCGTAAGTTAATCGAATATTTATACTGCTTGGGACAAAAAACTGCGCAAAAAGACTCTTCGAAACACAATTCCTTTTATTTTTGTGAGGATTTACCACGAAAACGTGATAGAAAGAATATAATAACTAACTAAAATTGCTTTTACTGTGAATATGTTGAGAAAACTCAGGCTCACGCTGGGGATGCTATGCCTGGTATTCGTGACACTGTTGTTCGTCGATTTCACGGGTGTGCTTCATGCATGGCTCGGCTGGATGGCGAAGATACAGTTTCTTCCGGCTCTGTTGGCGCTGAACGCTGGAGTAATCGTGTGTTTGATATTGCTCACGCTCATAGCGGGCAGAGTGTACTGTTCGGTCATTTGTCCGCTGGGCGTGTTTCAGGACGTGGTGGCCCGTCTGGGCCGGGGACGCAAGAAGATGCCCTACACGTATTCCAAGCCGAAAAGCTGGCTGCGCTACGGTGTGCTGGCAGTGTTTGTGCTGGCGATGCTGTTGGGTGTGCATGCCCTGGTAGCCTTGCTTGACCCGTATGCCGTGTACGGCCGTGCGGCACACAGCTTCCTGCAGCCTTTGTGGATGTGGGGAAACAACCTGCTGGCTTCTATGGCCGAACGCATGGACAGCTATGCCTTCTATTCGGTGGATGTCTGGCTCAAGAGTCTGCCGGTGCTGATAGTGACAGCCGTCATGCTGGTACTGGTAGTGGTACTGGCGGCACGCAACGGACGTACCTATTGTAATACCATCTGTCCGGTGGGCACCGTGCTGGGATTCTTCTCCCGCTTTGCCTTGTTCCGCATCACGATTGACAAGGAGAAATGCAACGGCTGTACGCTTTGCGCCCGCAACTGCAAGGCCGCCTGCATCGATGTGAAGAACCATGCGATAGACGGCAGCCGCTGTGTGGCTTGCATGGACTGTCTGGACAAATGCCATAAGGGAGCTATCGGCTATCGGTTTGCCTACGGAAAGAAAGCCGAAAAGGCAGAAACTCCGGCACCGGAAACAGCCGGCCGTACCGCCGGACGACGCGAGTTCCTGGCCGGTTCCTTGCTGCTGGCCGGTTCGGTACTGAAAGCACAGGTAGCCAAGAAGGCCGAGGCCATCAAGATGGACGGCGGACTGGCCGACATCGTGGACAAGAAAGAGCCGGTACGCCAGACTCCGATTGTGCCTCCGGGCGCACGTGGACTCCGCCATCTACAGTCGCATTGCACGGCCTGCCAGCTGTGCGTGTCGGCTTGTCCGAACGAAGTGCTCCGTCCTTCTCATTCGCTGGATACTTTCATGCAGCCTTACATGTCGTACGAACGCGGCTACTGCCGTCCGGAGTGTACGCGCTGTTCCGATGTATGTCCCGCCGGAGCCATCCTGAAAATTGACAAGGCAGAGAAGTCTTCTATCCAGATAGGCCATGCCGTGTGGGTAAAAGATTTGTGTATTCCGCTTACCGACAAGCAGGAGTGCGGCAACTGCGCCCGCCATTGTCCGGTGAATGCCATCACCATGGTTCCGTCCGACCCGTCGAACCCCGATTCACTGAAGATTCCGGCAGTGAACGAAGTACGCTGCATCGGTTGCGGAGCTTGTGAGAACCTTTGTCCGGCCCGTCCGCTGAGTGCTATTTACGTGGAAGGACATGAACGCCATCGTGTACTTTAATCGGATTGTCTTACCTTTTTATATATACAAAGAGAATGGACGAGAAAAAACAGATGAATCGAAGAGATTTCCTTAAAATAGTCGGCATCAGTACGGTGGGAGCCACAGCGGCTTTCTACGGTTGTACGCCCGACAAGAAAAAAGCCGGCGAAAGCACTAAGGAAGTGCCCGTCGGCAAGATGACTTACCGCCAGTTCCCTCCCAACGAGGATAAGGTGTCGCTGCTGGGCTATGGCTGCATGCGCTGGCCTACACTTCCGGCACCGGGTGGCGACGGCAACGTCATCGACCAGGAAGAAGTGAACCGGCTGGTGGATTACGCCATCGAACATGGCGTGAACTATTTCGACACGGCCCCAGTCTATGTGCAGGGCTGGTCGGAAAAGTCGACGGGTATCGCCTTGAAGCGTCATCCGCGCGACAAGTTCTTCGTGGCCACCAAAATGTCGAACTTCTCCAATTCCGACTATGATTTCGGAGTAAAGATGTACCACAACTCGCTGAAGAACCTGCAGGTGGACTACATCGACTATTACCTGCTGCACATGCTGGGTGCTCCCGGAAAAAGCGGCTTGCAGGGCCGTTTCCTTGACAACGGTCTGCTCGACTTCCTGCTCAAGGAGCGCGAAGCCGGACGTATCCGCCGCCTGGGCTGGTCGTTCCACGGCACAAAAGAGGAATTCGACCGGGCACTGGCCATGCACGACCAGGTGCACTGGGACTTCGTGCAGATTCAGTTGAACTATTCCGACTGGCAGCACGCATCGGGACGTAACGTGAATGCCGACTACCTGTACGAGCAGGTGAGCAGCAAGAACATTCCGGTAGTGGTGATGGAACCGCTGTTGGGCGGACGCCTGTCGAACATCCCCGACCACATCTTCAGCCGCCTGAAAGAACGTAATCCCGAAGGCAGTGTGGCATCGTGGGCCTTCCGCTTTGCCGGTACACCGGAAAAGGTGCTTACCGTACTCAGTGGCATGACCTACATGGAGCATCTGCAAGATAACCTCCGCACGTATTCTCCGCTGGTGCCGCTTACCGACGAGGAAAACCAGTTCCTGCTCGATACGGCCGACCTGATGCAGAAATACCCCACCGTGCCCTGCAACGACTGTAAATACTGCATGCCCTGCCCGTATGGTATCGACATCCCCGGTGTGCTGGTACATTACAACAAGTGCGTGAACGAGGGCAACATGCCGAAAGACCGCATGGACGAGAATTACGTGAAAGCCCGCCGTGCCTTCCTGGTAGGTTACGACCGCAGCGTGCCGAAACTCCGTCAGGCCAGTCACTGTATCGGTTGCGGACAATGTAATCCGCACTGCCCGCAGTCCATTGACATTCCGAAAGAGCTTCACCGCATTGATGCCTACGTGGAGCAACTGAAACAGGAAACACTGTGATGGACGAACTGATACGCTTGCTGAACGAAGGAAACTATTCCTGCGTGGTGCGTCAGGGCGAAGAAACCCGCACGTTCTCCCGTCGGGGCGTGGCCGACCTGTACGACCTGTACGCCACAGACCGCGCCTTCCTGAAAGGAGCCTGGCTGGCCGATAAGGTCATCGGAAAGGGAGCGGCAGCCCTGATGGTATTGGGCGGCGTGTCCCGCGTATGGACCCGGGTAGTCAGCACCCCTGCACTCGCCTTGCTCCGGAAGGGAGGAGTAGAGGTGGCCTATGCCGAAGAAGTGCCCTGCATCATTAACCGCACCCGCACAGGACGGTGTCCGCTGGAAACCCTTTGCGACGTGTCGGACAATCCCGTGGAACTCTATCCCGTGATTGAAGACTTTGTACGCCGCATGCGGGAAGCCGGAGAAAAAGAAAAAACAATCTCAGAAAAATAACGAATACACATGGAAACAACCGTAAAACTTTACACATTGGGATACAGTCGCGTGAAGACCTACGTCACCGCCCTGCTGTTTGTGGCCGGAAACATTGTCCTGCCCCAGCTTTTTCACCTGGTGCCGCAGGGAGGAGTCACCTGGCTGCCCATTTATTTCTTCACACTGGTAGGCGCCTATAAATATGGCTGGAAGGCCGGACTGCTGACGGCCGTACTCTCGCCGTTGCTCAACTCATGGTGGTTCGGCATGCCTGCACCTGCCGTGCTGCCTGCCATCCTGTTGAAATCCGTGCTGTTGGCTGTGGGTGCCGGTCTGGTGGCAGCCCGCTTTCAGAAAGTCACCTTGTCGTTGCTGCTGGCCGTGGTACTGTTTTATCAGCTGGCTGGTACGCTGGGTGAGTGGGCACTTTCCGGCAGCTTGTTCACCGCCTTGCAGGATTTCCGCATCGGTATTCCCGGAATGCTCTTGCAGGTAGTGGGAGGATACTGGGTTATCCGTAAAATTTAAGAAAATGTAATTGATTGATTTTCAGAGGTGTAAAAATCCTCTGAAAAACGCCTTTGTGTTTGGACTAAAACGCCCTTACGTTTAAGATGAAACGCCCTTGCGTTTTACTTAAAACGTACTTGCGTTTGGGTTGAAACGCAAAGGCGTTTTGTTTTGAATGCACTTGCGTTTTCTGGATTAAGTGAGGTTGGCAGATTTTGGGACTTTACATGACCAAATTAGCCGAATATAATCTAATTCATTTTTGAACTTTATGCATTATTATTATCTTTGCGTGTAACGCAAAGAAATTGAGAATACGATGGCCGATATTAATAGATTAAAAGTTGTTTTAGTAGAGAAAAAGAAAACCAGTAAGTGGTTGGCTTCTGAGTTGAAGAAAGATCCTGCAACAGTATCTAAATGGTGTACGAATACTTCACAGCCAGATTTACAGACTCTGACTAAGATTGCTTTTTTGTTAGGTGTGGAAGTTCGAGATTTAATTAATAAGAACGAGGATATTTATGAGAACACCGAAGCAATTCAATAATATAACAGAACGTGTTATAGATGATTTGAAGCAGGTATTGTCTTCGGGTAATAGCCAAATCTCTATAGCGGCAGCCAGTTTTTCTATCTATGCATACGAAGCATTGAAAGAAGAACTGGAAAAGGTGGATTGTGTAAACTTTATTTTTACTTCACCGACGTTCTATACGGATAAGTCTGAAAAGCAAAAAAGAGAATTCTATATACCCAAATTAAATCGGGAAAGGAGTCTTTTCGGATCGGATTTTGAAATAAGGCTTCGAAACCAGCTTACACAGCGGGCTATTGCGAGAGAATGTGCAGACTGGATTCGCAGAAAAGCACGGTTCAAGACAAATATAACTCACGGCTCCATGAATACCTTCCTCAATATAAAGGAAGGAGAAGAAACCTATACTTATATGCCTTTCAATGAGTTTACCACTACTGAACTCGGGCTTGATAGAGGGAACAATATCTGTCCGATGGTGGTAGGTATGCCTGGGCATAGTTCTACAGATATGTTTCTGAAGAATTTTGCGGAATTATGGAAAGACAAAGAGAAATTTCAGGATGTGACAGATAATGTCATAGAAAATATTGAAACTGTTTATAAGGAGAATGCTCCGGCTTTTATCTATTTTATTACGTTATACAATATCTTCAATGAGTTTTTAGAAGACATCAGTGAGGATGTATTGCCTAATGAAGCTACGGGATTCAAAAGTAGTGTTATATGGAATAAACTGTATAATTTTCAGCGTGATGCATCATTGGCAATCATAAACAAACTGGAAAAGTACAACGGGTGTATTCTTGCTGATAGTGTGGGATTGGGAAAAACATTTACGGCTCTTTCGGTTATCAAGTATTACGAAAACCGAAACAGAAATGTATTGGTTCTTTGTCCCAAAAAGTTGAACGACAACTGGCAGACATTTCGTTCCAACTATAAGAACAATCCGGTATTGGCAGACCGTTTGCGTTATGACATTCTGTTTCATTCTGACCTGTCAAGGGATAAAGGTTTGAGTAATGGACTTGACTTGGAACGGGTGAACTGGGGAAATTATGACTTGATTGTAATAGATGAAAGCCATAATTTCCGTAATGGCGGCCGGTTTGATAATGAGGATGAAGATGATGATTTCAAGGAAAACCGTTATGCCCGGCTGATGAATAAAGTCATACGCAGTGGTGTAAAGACTAAAGTGCTTATGCTGTCCGCCACACCGGTAAACAACCGTTTCAGTGATTTGAAAAATCAGCTGCAACTTGCGTATGAAGGAAAGGCTGAGAATATAAACGATTTGCTTGATACGGAAAAGAACATAGATAGCATTTTCAGAGATGCACAGACTGTTTATTCTAAATGGGCTAAATTGCCTCCGGAGAAGAGGACAACAGAGAAACTGGTAGATTCATTAAGTTATGATTTCTTCCAGTTGCTTGATGCAGTTACCATAGCCAGAAGCCGAAGTCATATCATTAAGTATTACAATACGAATGATGTGGGCAAATTTCCAGAACGTTTGTCGCCTATATCACGCAGACCTAAGCTTACAGATTTGAACGATGCTATTACTTTTGCAGATATAGCAGAAATGCTTAACCGATTGAATCTTTCCATATATACACCTTCTTTGTTTATTTTTGAGAGTGAAAAAGGCAATTATGGAATAGACTATGAAGGTGAGGGACTCACTGTAGATGGCCGTGAAAAAGGTATTCGGAAATTGATGGCTATCAACCTGTTGAAGCGTCTGGAAAGTAGCGTGAACTCTTTCCGTCTGACTTTGACAAGAATTCGTGATTTTATAAATGATTCTATTACTGCTATTGATAAATTCCAGGAAAGCGGTGCAGGAACAGTAGATGTAACTGATTTTTCAGAGGATTTTGATACTGAAGATAATGAAAATGATCCGTTTGTAGGTCGTAAATCAAAAATCAATCTTCGGGATATGGATTATGTGAGTTGGCGGCGTGATTTGAAAGCTGATTTGGAAGTGCTGGAACTGCTCATCCTTATGCTAAAGGATATTACTCCGGAACATGATACGAAACTGCAACAGTTAGTAGCAGACTTGAAAAACAAGTTTGAACATCCAATCAATAGTAGCAATAAGAAAGTGCTGATATTTACAGCATTTGCTGATACAGCCAATTATCTGTATGAACAACTTTCCGGCAGGATTCTGAACGATTGCGGACTGTATACAGCTCTGATAACCGGCAGTACGGAAGGGAAATGTACGTTGCCGAAACTGAAATGTACATTCAATGATATATTGACCTACTTCTCGCCTTTGTCAAAAGACCGGGATGCCATTCATCCGAATGATACAAGGGAAATAGATGTACTGATTGCTACCGACTGTATCAGTGAAGGACAGAACTTGCAGGACTGTGATTATCTGATTAACTACGACATACACTGGAATCCGGTACGCATCATTCAGCGTTTTGGCCGAATAGACCGTATCGGAAGCAAGAACGATGTGATTCAGTTGGTGAATTATTGGCCGGACATGGAACTGGATGATTACATCAAGCTGAAAGGTCGTGTGGAAAGCAGAATGAAGGCAACAGTCATTACCAGTACGGGTGATGATAATTTATTGTCAGCTAATGAAAAAGGCGATTTGGAATATCGCCGCAATCAGTTGAAGAAGTTGCAGAATGAAGTGGTAGATATTGAGGATATGGATACAGGTGTCAATATCATGGATTTGGGGCTGAATGAGTTTCGTTTGGATTTATTGGCTAATCTGAAAGAGCATCCCAATATGGATTTGACACCGTTTGGTATGAGTGCGGTGGTCAGTGCCTCCGAACTGGTAGAACCGGGCGTGATGTATGTGTTGAAGAACAAGAACAACGGTGTGAACATCGATCGTTCCAATCTGCTGCATCCATTCTATATGGTTTATCTTTCCCATACCGGAACCGTTATCTGCGACCATCTGTCACCTAAAAAACTGCTTGACAAGATGCGTTATGCCTGCAAGGATAAGACAGAACCGGATAAAGCGCTTTGCAAGCAGTTCAACAAGGAAACACGTGATGGAAAGAATATGCGTCATTACAGTGATTTGTTGCAATCGGCCATAGAGAGTATTATCACAGTGAAAGAAGAGAGTGATATAAACGACTTTTTGAATGGGGTACAGGGCAACCTGTTTGCCGATGAAATACGCGGTTTGGATGATTTTGAGTTAATATGTTTTTTGGTAATTAAATAGCTTATGTACGGTCTTCCTATATCTACTGAACGAAAACGGCAGTTGCCCAAGAAGGCAATCTATGCGAAGTTTGAATGGAAACCTGCGCAGCGGGAACATTTCGATGCCGATATTGCACGCATCGACATCGTGGCGGTAGTTTCACCGGGCACGGTGCCGGGACTTGGCGAGGGCGCTGCCGTAAAAGAGTTCTATGTACTTGCGGTACAGCTGAAGCGCAGGGAGTATGACATTCAGAACATTGCGCAGCTCACAAAACTCATCCCGCAAAATATGGTCTTTGCCCTTCAATACGATAATCGGACGCAATTTGCTGTCTTCTACACGAAATTGTTTACGTCGGCCTGGCAGCCCATAGAAGAAGCAGTTTTGCCGTTGTCGGGGTTGAGCCTCGATACCGTTTGGGAGAATATTGTAAAAGGTATCGGGCAGATTGAGGTTGCCGAGGGCCATACCTTGACCGAGCAGATAGCCGTTGATGACCAACGGGCCAAGTTACTTGCTCAAATAGCAACACTCGAGCGTAAAATGGCCAACGAGAAACAGCCTCGGCGCAAACGGGAATATTTTGAACAGATTAAGAAAATAAAGGAACAGATATGAGCGACCCTATAAAACATCATTACGTACCTCAGTGCTATTTAAAGAAATTTTCTTTAGACAAAATAAATGTCAATTACTACGACAAAGAGTTGTGCAAATACGACAAAAGTAAGATAAACGAAATATGCCAACTTGAGAATTTCTATAAGCTAAGTCAATCGGCCCCTTATTATATAGAAACAGATTTTTTTGCTAACAATTATGAAGATAAATTAGGTAGAATATTAACCCATTTGAAACTATTGATATAGACTTAGACAAAATCCCTTATGACAAAAAACATAGAATTAATCTGTCAAGACAAATAGTATTACAGTATATGCGTACACCTTTTTATAGAAATACAAAATCTGAAAATGAGTTAAATGCATATTATGAATTATTGAAACAAATATTGAAGGAATACAATTTTGAGGTGGAAGAAATTGAATTTAAAGCGAATAATAAGGCTGAGTTTCATAAAACACTTTTGCTTGAAAATGAAATTATTGATGATATAATTAAAGATATAGCTGATGCAAATTGGGAACTATTATATACTTCCTCTTCTGAGTTTTATACATCAGATAATCCTGTTGCTGTAGTGGCGAGAAATGATGTGGCTTATTGTGAGGCTATAAAATATTTTGCTGAAATATATTATCCTCTTAATTCAAAGCTCACGCTACATATTAAAGCACAACGACCCGCTTCGACAAAAAAAATAAATATACGAGTTTGCGGTAGTGATGAATTATTAACTGTCAATAATTTAATTATAAATAATGCCGTTAAATATGTCATTTATACGAATAATTTTAACTAATATCAAATATGGATAAACTGAAAATGCAAAGCCTTGATGTGATAGGCTCAAATATAAAGAAGATACAACAGCTATTCCCGAACTGTGTGACGGAACGGTTGAATAAGGATGGTAAGCCTGATTTGGCTATCGATTTTGAAAAATTGCAGGCCGAATTATCAAACGAGATTATCGGTGAGGGTGAAGAACGCTATCAATTTACTTGGCCTGACAAGCGCGCAGCCAATCGACTGGCCAATACGCCCACGACGATGACCTTGCGTCCTTGCCGCGAGGAGAGTGTGGACTTTGACCATACGCAGAACCTCTATATCGAGGGCGACAACCTCGATGTACTGAAAGCGTTGCGCGAAACTTATTTGAGTAAGGTGAAGATGATTTATATCGACCCACCATACAACACTGGCAATGATTTTGTCTATAATGACGATTTTGTACAAAGTCGTGGCGAATTTGAAGAGACTAGCGGACTGTTTGATGAAGAGGGTAACCAAACCATCGACCCGATGCAGCGCAATACAGAGAGTAACGGCCGCTTCCATACCGACTGGCTCAATATGATTTATCCCCGTTTGAAAGTTGCCCGCGACTTGTTGTCGGACGACGGGGTGATTTTTATCTCAATTGACGATAACGAGGTCGAGAATCTGCGTAAGATATGTGACGAGATATTTGGTGAATGTAATTTTATTGGATGTGCAGGACGTATCTCAAAAAAAGCTAATAATCAAGGAGATTTTTGGGCTCCAAATTTTGATTATATATTGACATACGCAAAAAATAAAACTTTATGTCCTTCATTTTTTGGTGGAATAAATTATTCAGCATATAACCAAATTGAGACAGATGGACCTCGAAAAGGGGAGAGATACCAATTGGTTAGACTATATATGACAAGTTTGGATCCAATGCGAGGATGCTCTAATCAAAGATATTATATTGAATGTCCAGATGGTAGTTATATTATTCCACCAGGATTTACTTTTCCTTCAAAAGTAGAAGACGCAGCTTTTGTATCACCTCAAAGTGCAAAAGACAAAGTATGGAGGTGGTCATATCAATCATACATAGAGAAAAAAGATATGATTGTTGTACGAAAAGGGAAGTCGTCAAATGTTGTAGGAGTCAATGGTCAACCGACATTATGGAATGCATACACTAAAACATATCTAAACGATGTAATCTCTAAATTATCGGCAACACCAAATAGTTTCATAGAAGAACATATTAATCAAAAGGCTACTCATGAATTAAATAAATTAAACATTCCATTTCCTTTTGCGAAACCTTCATCTCTAATTAAATATTTATGTGAGATATGTCAGGTGTCGAATAACAATATCGTACTTGATTTCTTTTCCGGGTCAGCCACGACGGCCCATGCCGTAATGCAACTTAATGCTGAAGATGGAGGCAATCGTAAGTTTATTATGGTACAGTTGCCCGAAAAGACCGACGAAAAGAGCGAAGCATACAAAGCTGGTTACCCGAACATCTGCGAAATCGGCAAGGAACGCATACGTCGTGCCGGCAAGAAGATAAAAGAGGATAATAAAGACAAGGAAGGCATAGAAAAACTCGACACCGGATTCCGCGTGTTGAAACTTGACTCCTCCAATATGGAAGATGTGTACTATACGCCGCAGGAGTTTACGATGCAATCGTTGTTCAATGAAAATGTAAAGGCAGACCGAACAGGCGAAGATTTGCTGTTTCAAGTAATGCTCGACCTCGGTATAGAACTCTCGGCCAAAATTGAGACTCAACAGATAGCAGGCAAAACAGTCTACTTGGTAGATGACAACTATTTGGTAGCTTGCTTTGACCGTGATGTGACTGAAGCAGTCGTCACGGAAATTGCCAAACTGCATCCTATATACTTTGTCATGCGCGATGCATCGGCCGCCAACGACAATGTGATTGACAACTTTGAGCAATTGTTCGAAGCATACAGCAAAGATACAGTAAGAAAAATCTTGTAATCAGAAAGGATAGAAGAATGGGAGAAAACAAGATGATTATCTATACCTCTATCGACGGGCAGACTAAGATTGATGTCAGACTGGAGGATGAAACCTTGTGGCTTACACAAGCGCAGATGTGTGAACTGTATCAGACCAGTAAATCGAATGTCAGTGAACATATCAAGCATATCTTTGAAGAGAGGGAATTAGACGAGGAAGCAGTTGTTCGGAAATTCCGAACAACTGCTTCAGATGGAAAATCATATAATACCACATTCTATAATCTCGATATGATTATAGCGCTGGGGTATCGTATCAAGTCTGTGATAGCTACCCGTTTTCGTCAATGGGCAACACAAAGGCTGAAAGAATACATGATAAAAGGCTTTACACTGGACGATGAGCGGTTGAAAAAATTGGGAGGCGGGGGCTATTGGAAGGAATTGCTGGAACGCATCAGGGATATTCGTGCTACGGAAAAGGTCTTTTATCGTCAGGTATTGGAAATCTATGCTACAAGTATAGATTATGATCCTCGCGCTTCCGTAAGCCAGGAGTTCTTTAAGAAAGTACAGAATAAAATACATTATGCGGTTCACGGACATACGGCTGCTGAACTGATTGTGGAACGGGCAGATGCCGAAAAGGATTTTATGGGTTTGCTGACGTTTAAGGGTACTCAACCTACATTGGTAGAGGCCAAGACTGCCAAAAACTATTTGGATGAAAAGGAACTTCGTGCGATGGGACAGCTCGTTTCCGGATATTTGGATTTCGCAGAGCGTCAGGCAGAGCGTGAGCAGCCGATGACCATGAACGATTGGGCAGAATATCTGGACCGGATTCTTACGATGTCGGGAGAACAACTCTTGCAGGGTTCTGGTAATGTGTCACATGCTGAGGCCATGGAGCATGCTACAAATGAATACCGTAAATATAAACAACGCACCATAAGTGATGTGGAGCAGGATTATTTGGACTCTATCAAGGCTATTGACAATTTGAGCAAAAAAGGTAAGAGGGACTAAACAGAAAATGAATCAAAATGAAATTCAAGTTTAAGATACAGCAATATCAGACCGATGCCATAGAAAATACGGTGGCGGTATTTCGTGGGCAACCGACACATACTTTATCGACCTATCGCAGGGACTTGGGTACCTATCAGAACCAACGGATTATATACAAGGAGGAAGAGGCCGGCTACGGTAACCACCGTTTGGAACTGGACAAGCAGACGATACTCCGAAATATCCGCTCAATACAGAATTTATACGATATAGCTCCTTCGGAAACACTGGCCAAAGGGGTGGCACCCGTAAATCTGGATATTGAGATGGAGACCGGTACAGGTAAGACCTATGTCTATATCAAGACGATGTTTGAACTGAACAAACAATATGGATGGAGCAAATTTATTGTGGTGGTACCCAGTATAGCCATTCGTGAGGGCGTAGCCAAGAGTTTTACCATGCTGGAAGAGCACTTTATGGAACTCTACGCCAAGAAAGCCCGGTGGTTTGTTTACGATAGCAGCAATCTGCAACAGTTGGACAGCTTTTCGTCAGATTCGGGATTGTGTGTGATGATTATCAATACGCAGGCCTTTGCTGCCTCTATGAAAGAGGGTGGCCGCAGTAAGGAGAGCCGTATTATATACTCCAAGCGCGATGAGTTTGGAAGCCGCCGTCCGATTGATGTGATAGCGGTCAACAATCCTATTGTCATTATGGACGAGCCACAGAAGATGGAGGGTGATGCCACTCAGGCTGGTATCAAACGATTCAATCCGCTGTTCGTGTTGAATTATTCGGCTACGCACAAAACCAAGCACGACACAGTCTATGCGCTCGATGCGTTGGATGCCTACCGCCAGCAGCTGGTAAAACGTATCCATGTGAAGGGTTTTGAGTTGAAGAACTTGCGGGGTACAAGTGGCTATATGTATCTTGATAGTATCGAACTTTCGCCCAAACGGCCACCCATGGCTCGTATTGAAATCGAAACTAAAACGGCATCGGGTACTATCGTACGAAAGACTAAAACTTTCGGTACGGGTGACAGCCTGCGTGAGGAATCGGGATTGGCCGAATATGAAGGGTTCACCCTGTCTGAAATCAACGCCAAAGGTTATGTTACATTCCTGAATGGCGTTACGCTGCGACGGGGAGAGGTAACCGGAGACACGAATGAGTTAACGATGCAGCGCGTACAGATAAGGGAAACTATCAAGTCGCACTTTGAGAAAGAACGGCAGTTGTTCAAGCGGGGTATCAAGTGTCTGTCGCTTTTCTTCATTGACGAGGTTGCCAAATATAAAAGTTACGACGAAGAGGGAAATGAAGTGAAGGGTGTGTTCCAAAAGATATTTGAAGAAGAGTATGCACGCCTGGTAAGTGAAGAGTTCCACATTTGGGACGAGGATTACAATGAATACCTACGTCGGTTTGTACCCCAAGAGGTACATCGCGGCTATTTCTCGATAGATAAGAAAACAAACCGGGTAATAGATGGAAAGGTAGAGAAAAAGACCGGCCTGTCGGATGACATATCGGCCTATGACCTGATATTGAAGAATAAGGAACGCCTGTTGAGTTTTGACGAACCTACCCGCTTTATCTTCTCACACTCGGCACTGCGTGAGGGATGGGATAACCCGAATGTATTTCAGATTTGTACGCTGCGACACTCTAATTCAACCACAGCCAAACGGCAGGAAGTAGGACGTGGCCTACGCCTTTGTGTGGATAAAAACGGAGTCCGTATGGACAAAGAGTTATTGGGAGATGATGTACATGAGATTAACAAATTGACGGTCATAGCTAATGAAAGCTATGCCGATTTTACCAGTGCATTACAGAAAGAGACCCGCGAGGTACTGCGCGAACGTGCTGCCAAAGCAACTGTGGCTTATTTTACCGGCAAGCAGATAAAGATTGGAGAAGAGCTTCATACCATAGATGAATTGGAAGCAAGTCGTATTATCATCTATTTGGAAGACAATGGCTATATTGACGAAGATAAGCATATCACACCTGAATATCGAGAGGCTATAGCCAGCGGCAACGTAGCGCCATTGCCACCAAAATTACAACCGATAGCCGAAGGAGTTACCCGACTGATTAATTCCATATTTGATCCGAAAGCTCTTGATGATATGGTTGTGGAAGAGAAAACCACTATCCGGGAAAATCAGTTGAATGAGAATTTTGGCAAAGAAGAATTCCAGGCATTATGGAAAGAAATCAATCATCAATATGTTTACACGGTAAGCTATGACAGCGAAGAACTAATTGAGAAAGTCATTTTGCATATCAATGCAGAACTGGATGTAAAACAGCTTCGTTATATTATGGTTGAAGGGACGCAGGATGAAAAACAGGTTACAGAATTTGGCGACACCCAGTCACAATCGCATCTGTTGACCGACGTATGTACCTCGACGGTTCGTTACGATTTGGTAGGTGATATTGCCAAGGGGGCAAACCTCACGCGTCGAACAGTTGTGAAGATATTGCAAGGTATCAAAGAAAGCAAGTTGTATCTGTTTAAAAATAATCCCGAGGAATTTATCCGGAAAGTTATCAGCATCATCAAGGAACAGAAGTCCACGATGATTGTAGAAACAATTCACTATAACATGACCGAGGGAAAATACGACAGCAATATCTTTACGGTAAAGAGTAAAATGGACTTTGACAAGGCTTATGAAGCGAAGAAACATATAACCGACTATGTATTCAGTGACAGCAAGAGAGAGCGACAATTTGCCCATGATCTTGATGAAGCCAAGGAGGTTGTAGTATATGCCAAGCTGCCGCGGACCTTCCAGATACCGACACCTGTTGGAAATTATGCACCGGACTGGGCTATTGCCATGGAGGTAGATGGAATAAAGCATATTTTCTTTATTGCCGAGACTAAGGGGTCGATGGGCTCTATGGAGATGGAGATAAGGGGTATAGAAAAAGCAAAGATAGAGTGTGCCGAGAAGCTGTATAACTCAATCTCTACAGCCAAGGTAAAGTATCATAAAGTAACTTCATATAGTGACTTGTTGGACGAAATGGGTAAAGAGTGTTAAGGCTGGTAAGAAAAAATGGCTGAAAACAATTTTGTTTGCAAGTATTTCATCGAGTGTGTAAAGGTTTACAGATTTTCGACGTATAATGGCTGTACCGCAAGGAGAAGCCAGACAATGGTATGCCAATGTTGCATCAAGAGAAATGTGTAGTGTGCGTACATTTGCAAGCTTCCTTGCAAAAACGTTTCTCAGCCGATAACTTGGTGACATTTTTCTGTTTGTCACTTTTTATTCGTACATTTGCGAAGCATAACCCAAATACAATAACCATGAAATTTATTGGAATTATTCCTGCAAGATATGCATCTACACGCTTCCCCGCCAAACCTTTGGCACTACTGGGAGGCAAACCCGTGATACAAAGAGTTTATGAACAAGTGGCTGGTGTGCTGGACGAAGCTTACGTGGCTACCGACGACGAACGTATCGAAGCGGCTGTAAAGGCCTTCGGTGGAAAGGTGGTAATGACGTCGGTCGACCATAAGAGCGGGACCGACCGTTGCTACGAGGCTTACTGCAAGGTGGGCAGCGGCTATGACGTGGTGGTGAACATTCAGGGTGACGAACCGTTCATCCAGCGTTCGCAGCTGGAAGCCGTGAAGGCCTGCTTTGACGATGCGTCAACACAGATTGCCACACTTGTGAAACCGTTTACGCCTGCCGACGGATTTGATGCGCTGGAAAACGTGAACTCGCCCAAGGTGGTGGTGAACAAGGAGATGAAGGCGCTCTATTTCAGCCGTTCCATCATTCCTTACCAGCGTAACCGCGACAAGAAGGAGTGGCTGGCCGGACATACGTATTACAAACATATCGGACTTTATGCCTACCGCGCGCCGGTGTTGAAGGAGATTACATCTCTTCCGCAGTCGTCGCTCGAACTGGCCGAATCGTTGGAGCAGTTGCGCTGGCTGGAGAACGGCTATTCCATCAAGGTGGGCATCAGCGAAGTGGAGACCATTGGTATTGACACACCGCAGGATCTGGCACGGGCCGAAGAGTTTCTGCGCAATCAGCAGGAGGCACTATGACGCAGCTCGACCGTAGTGTGGCGCCTGCCATCCGTCAGCTGGAGCATTTTTCTATCTTGCAGCCGGAGTTGCACCGTATGAAGAACGGCATGCCGCTATATGTGCTTTCGGCCGGAAACGAAGACGTGATTCGTTTCGACCTGCTGGTGCGTAGCGGACAGCTCGACCAGTCGCAGCCGCTTCAGGCTGTGTTTACCAACCGTATGCTGCGTGAGGGAACGGTGCGCATGACGTCGGGCGAGATTGCCGAACGACTGGATTATTACGGGGCGTGGCTCGACCTTTCTTCTTCTGTGAACTGTGGATTTGTGACACTGTATACACTGACGAAACACCTTGACCGCACCATGGAGATTGTGGCCGGACTGGTGAAGGAGTCTGTGTTTCCGGAAGAGCAGTTCCGCATTATCTGCGACATCAACCGCCAGCAGTTCCTGGTGAACAACCAGCGGGTGGACGTACTGGCTCGCAAGCAGCTGAACCGTTCGCTTTTCGGTACTTCGCATCCGTTGGGACGCTATGCCGAACTGGAGGATTATGAACGCATTCAGGTGGAGGCGCTGAAGGATTTTTATCACCGCCATTATCATTCGGGCAACTGTTCCATGTACGTGTCGGGTAAGGTAACGCCCGAGGTGGTGCGCTGCATCGAACGTCACTGGGGAGAAGCGCCCTGGGGAAGTTGCACGGCAGAGAAGGTGGAACGCACGTGGAACATCGTGAAGGATGCCCGCAAACGGGTTCACGTAGAGAAGGAGGATGCCTTGCAGAGTTCGCTCCGCATGGGTGGTTTTTCGCTCGACCGCAAGCATCCTGATTACCTGAAACTGCGTGTGCTGGTTACGCTGTTCGGAGGGTATTTCGGCAGTCGTCTGATGTCGAACATCCGTGAGGATAAGGGATATACCTACGGCATCGGGGCCGGACTGGTGTCTTATCCGGGCACGAGTCTGCTGGTGGTGAGTACGGAGGCGGCCAATGAATATATGGAGTCCGTCATCACGGAAGTGTATCATGAAATGGACCGTCTGCGTCAGGATAAGGTGCCGGCAGAAGAACTGGAGATGGTGCGCAACTATATGCTGGGCGATATGTGTCGTTCGTACGAGGGGGCATTCTCGCTTTCGGATGCCTGGATATTCATCGAAACGGCCGGATTGAAGCCCGACTTTTTTGATGCGTCGCTGGCTGCCATCCGTGAGGTGACGTCCGACGAACTGCTTTCGCTGGCTCAGCGCTATTTCTGCAAAGAAAACTTAATAGAGGTAGTGGCAGGTAAAAAAGTATAAACCTTCCGGCTCGTGCAAAAGTAAAAAGATTATTTTTGAGCGGAATTAAAAAAGGGACTAAGAACGTGAGAAAGAACAAACATACATTATTTTTATTTGCCTTGCTGGCATTCAGCTCGGTATCGGCTTCGGCCCAGTTGTCATTGGGATACTACCAGTTTAAGGATGGTTCGGAATATACCGGCGAACTGAAAGGACGCCGACCGAACGGAAAGGGAAAGACGGTGTTCCGCAATGGCGACGTGTACGAAGGTGAATACGTGAAGGGGAAACGCCAGGGAGAAGGTACTTACACTTTCAGCGACGGAGAAAAGTACGTGGGAGAGTGGTTCGAGGACCAGCAGCACGGCAAGGGAACGTATTATTTCATGAACAACAACCGTTACGACGGGATGTGGTACACTGACTACCAGGAGGGTGAGGGTACGATGACCTATTATAACGGGGACTTATATACCGGTACCTGGCATCATGACAAGCGCAACGGACAGGGTACTTATACCTGGAAAGGCGGAGCGGTCTACACTGGCGAATGGAAGAACGACCTGAAGAACGGGAAGGGCACCATGGTGTGGGACGACAAGTCGAAGTATGAAGGCGACTGGAAGGACGGTATGCGTCACGGAAAGGGTACTTTCTACTATACTAACGGCGACAAGTACGTGGGCGACTGGAAGGATGATGTGCAGGACGGAAAGGGTATCTATTATTTCCAGAACGGCGAACGCTATGAGGGCGATTATGCCAACGGTGAACGCACGGGAAGGGGTATCTATACGTATCCGAACGGTGACAAATACGTAGGTCATTTCCTGAACGGACAGCAGGAGGGACAAGGTACGTTCACCTGGGCCAACGGGGCGGTGTACGACGGGCAATGGTCGAAGAACCAGCGCTCGGGTACCGGAAAATACAAGTGGGCCAACGGTGATGAATACGAAGGTCAGTGGAAGAACAACATGGCCGAGGGAGAAGGTGTGCTTCACATGGCCGACGGTTCTGTCTATACCGGTTCCTTTGTACGTGGAAAGGAAGAAGGAAAGGGTGTGCTGATTGAAAAGGATGGCACTCGCTTTGAGGGCTTCTTCAAGCAGGGAAAGAAAGACGGTCCATTCGTAGAGATGGATGCCAACGGAAATATTGTCCGGAAAGGGACTTTCAGATACGGACGTTTATTGGAGGAGAAAAAATAATGATGGAATTATCCGAACTGACTTTGAAGGTGCGTGAACTGGCTGTAGCCACGGGGGCTTTTATCCGTGAGGAGCGGAAGAAGTTCAGCCGTGAGCGGATTGAGAAGAAGCACGCACACGATTATGTGTCGTATGTCGACAAGGAATCGGAACGAAGAATAGTAGCCTGTCTGCGGGAGTTGCTTCCCGAGGCAGGTTTTATTGCTGAAGAGGGGAGCGGAACTCACACCGACGAGGAGTATTGCTGGCTGGTTGACCCGCTGGACGGTACGACCAACTTCATTCATAACCATGCACCTTATTGTGTGAGCATTGCCTTGCGTAACCGTGAGGAAATCTTGCTGGGGGTGGTTTATGAAGTGTGTCGCGACGAGTGTTTCTGGACTTACAAGGGGGCACCTGCTTATTGTAACGACCGCCAGATTCGGGTGTCGCAGGTGGCTGTGCCCGATGAGGCTTTTATGGCTTTCGGACTTCCGTACGAAACGGAGGCTTACAAGCCGGTATTCAACCGCCTGATAGAAGGTTGCTACGGGCATGTGGCAGGTATTCGGGTGGTCGGTGCGGCGGCTGCCGAGATGTGTTACGTGGCCGACGGGCGTTTTGAAGCGCGTGCCGAAGCCTTCACTTGTCCGTGGGATGTGGCGGCAGGTATCCTGCTGGTACAGAATGCCGGAGGAAGGGTGACCGACTTTTCCGGGGGCGATTCATGCTATTCCGGCCGCGAAGTGGTGGCTTCCAACGGAAAGGTACACGATTTTCTGTTGAATCTGCTGAGATAATGTAAAAAAATATCGTTTTATTCGACAGATAAGAATTAATTTCGTAAGTTTGTGTGATTCAAAAGTAAAGAATATGGATATACCGGGCATATTGGATTTCCTGAAAGTACTGGCGGCAAACAACAACCGGGAGTGGTTTCAGGAACATAAAGCGGAATATTTGAGTGTGCAGGCAGACTTCGAGGAGTTGCTGGCAGGGGTGATTGCCCGCCTTTCGCCATGGGATGAAAGTGTGGCGCACGTCCTTCCGCGTGACTGCACGTATCGCATCTACCGGGATGTCCGTTTTTCTTCCGACAAGTCTCCTTATAAGACCCACATCGGAGGGTATATCAATGCAAGGGGAAAGAAATCCAATCACTGTGGTTATTATCTTCATCTGGAACCGGGCAACTGTATGCTGGCCGGAGGAAGCTGGTGCATGCCTGCCGATATGTTGCGGGCGGTGCGTCAGTCGGTGTGCGACCGCATTGATGAGTATCGTGCCATCGTGGAAGATCCGGCTTTCAAGCAGTATTTCCCGGTGGTGGGCGAGGCGCATCTGAAGACGGTGCCTAAGGGATTTCCGAAGGATTTTCCTTATCCGCAGTACATCCGTTGCAAGGATTTTACGGTGGCCTGCCGGGTGGAAGATGAGTTCTTTTCCCGTCCGGACTTTATGGAACGGATTATCGACGTGTTTCGCCAGTTGAAACGCTTTGCCGATTTTACAAATGAAACGATAGATGAGTTTGAATAAAATATTAACGATTTAAAATTGAAAGAATATGGTTATTGACAAACTGGAAAATCTGGAAAAATATGTGTCACTGAATCCTTTGTTTGCAGAGGCTGTAGCTTTTTTGAAGGCAACTGACTTGCAGGCACATGAAGTGGGGAAGGTAGTGCTGAAGGAAGGTGAACTGATGGTGAATTTTGCAGATGCACGTCCGAAGACAAAGGAAGAAGCGCGTCTGGAAACACACAATGATTTCATCGACATCCAGATTCCATTGTCGGGGGTGGAAGTAATGGGCTATATGCCGCGTACGGATTTGCCTGAGGCTGCTTACAATGCAGAAAAAGATATTACCTTCTATGAAGGACAGGCTACTGACTACCTGACCGTAAAGCCGGGTATGTTTGCTATTTTCTTCCCGGAAGATGCGCATGCACCGGGCGTAACTCCCGACGGAGTGAGAAAAGTGATTGTAAAAGTACGTGTCAAATAATTTCTAATTACTAATACTATGGACAAGGTATTGAATATCATAAAGAATGATCCGTGGCTGGAACCATACGCCGATGCTATCAACGGTCGTCATCAGCATGTGGTGGAAAAAGAAAAGGAACTGGTAGGAAAGAAGACGTTGTCGGATTTTGCTACCGGACACATGTATTTTGGTCTGCACCGCACTGACAAGGGATGGACCTTCCGTGAATGGGCGCCGAATGCGACGGAAATCTACCTGGTGGGCGATTTCAACGACTGGCAAGAGAAACCGGCTTTCCGCATGAAACGTGTGCGCAAGACGGGTAACTGGGAAATCAATCTGCCGGAAAAGGCCATGAAGCACGGCGATTTGTACAAGCTGAAAGTGTACTGGGAAGGTGGATGCGGTGAACGTATTCCGGCATGGGCTACCCGCGTAGTGCAGGATGAACAGACCAAGATTTTCAGTGCGCAGGTATGGAATCCGGAGAAACCGTATAAATTCAAGAAAAAGACCTTTACGCCTAATGTGGCTCCGCTGATGATTTACGAATGTCACATCGGTATGGGACAGGATGCGGAAAAGGTTGGTACGTACAATGAATTCCGTGAGAATGTACTGCCGCGAATTGCGAAGGACGGATACAACTGTATTCAGATTATGGCCATTCAGGAGCATCCTTATTACGGAAGTTTCGGCTATCACGTATCCAGCTTCTTTGCTCCTTCTTCACGCTTCGGTACACCGGAAGAACTGAAACAGCTTATCGACACGGCACACCAGATGAACATTGCCGTGATTATGGATATCGTACATTCACACGCCGTGAAGAACGAGGTGGAAGGATTGGGCAACTTTGCCGGTGATCCTTGCCAGTATTTCTATCAGGGCGGACGTCGTGAACATCCGGCATGGGATTCGCTCTGCTTTGACTATGGCAAGAACGAGGTGATTCACTTCTTGTTGTCCAACTGTAAGTACTGGCTGGAAGAGTTCCATTTCGACGGCTTCCGTTTCGATGGGGTGACTTCTATGCTTTATTACAGTCATGGACTGGGTGAGGCCTTCTGCAACTATGGTGACTATTTCAACGGTCATCAGGATGACAATGCCATCTGTTACCTGACGCTGGCCAACCGGTTGATTCATGAAGTGAATCCGAAGGCCATTACCATTGCCGAGGAAGTATCGGGTATGCCGGGACTGGCTGCTCCGTTTGAAGACGGAGGTTACGGCTTCGACTACCGCATGGCTATGAACATTCCTGATTACTGGATTAAGATTATCAAGGAACGTCGCGATGAGGACTGGAAACCGTCCAGCCTGTTCTGGGAAGTGACCAACCGCCGCAAGGATGAAAAGACCATCTCTTACTGCGAAAGCCACGACCAGGCACTGGTGGGCGACAAAACCATCATCTTCCGCCTGATTGATGCCGACATGTACTGGCACTTCAAGATCGGCGACGAGAATGGAGTGGTGGAACGAGGCATTGCCCTGCACAAGATGATTCGTCTGCTCACGGCTTCTACCATCAACGGAGGTTACCTGAACTTTATGGGTAATGAGTTCGGTCATCCGGAATGGATTGACTTCCCGCGCGAAGGCAACGGATGGTCATACAAGTATGCACGCCGTCAGTGGAACCTGGTTGATAATCCGGATTTGTGCTATCATTACCTGGGCGACTTCGATGAGGCGATGGTCAAGCTGATTCGCAGCGTGAAGAACATCCAGAAATCGGATGTCATCGAGGTATGGCATAACGATGGTGACCAGATTCTGGCATACCGCCGCAAGGATTTGGTGTTTGTGTTCAACTTCAACCCGACCCGTTCGTTTACCGATTATGGCTTCCTCGTACCGAGAGGTGCCTACGATGTGGTTCTGAACACAGACAACAAGCAGTTTGGTGGATTCGGCTTCTCAGACGACAGTCTCCGCCACTTCACCTGTGCCGACCCGCTTTATGCAAAAGACAAGAAAGAATGGCTGAAACTGTATGTGCCGGCCCGTTCTGCAGTTGTATTAAAACGAGTGAAAGATTGAATTGATATTGTATGAGTGATTACACAAATGCATTTTATAAGAAGACTGCACGCATCATGATTGCTGTATGCGGTCTTCTTTTTTCTCTGTTTAGTTTTGTATATCTTTATGTGTTCCAGCGCGATGTGCTGGAAGCCCTTCATTTCTCGCTGGCACATGGAAAGACGACTTTTGCTCCGATGGCCAGCGCGCTGGTCATTACGCTGATTCTGCTGTTGCTGCGCTGGGGGGTAAACAGTCTGCTGGGGCTGAAGGGAAGGGTACGTGCCCTGGCGTATGTGCCGTCCTTTCTGGTACTTTGTGCCCTGACGGATGTAGGGCGTGGAGTGTATATCTCCGACTACCATACTCCGTGGACCTGGCTGTTGCCTTTACTGGTATTGCTGTTCGTGGGAATTGGCTACTGGCTGCGTGGAGTTTTCCGCGTACAGTTGAATCACGAAGGAAGTCTCTGGGGGCTGGTCAACAGTAACCTGGCAATCTTGCTAGGGTTGTGTCTGCTGACAGTGTGTGTGGGCAGTACCAACCGGCAGTTTCATCATGAGCTGGAGGCGGAACATTATCTGCGAGCCGGGGAGTATGACAAGGTGTTACGCGTAGGAGAAAAATCATTGGAGGCCAGCCGTACGCTGACGGCCTATCGTGCTGTGGCCTTGTCGCACTTGGGAAAGATGGGCGACAAGTTGTTTGCTTATCCGCAATATTACCGTTCCGACGGATTGTTCTTTGAAACGGATTCCCTGCACACGCTCCGTTATACGAATGATTCCATTTATTACCTGCTGGGAGCACGTCCATATACGGGAGAAGACCGCATGGTATTCCTGCGGAACATCTGCTACAAGGGAACGGGAAAATATACGTCGCTGGATTATTACCTTTCTGCTTTGCTGCTTGAAAAGAAACTGGATAGCTTTGCACAGGCCGTTCCCGATTTCTATTTGCCGGAAGATACCTTGCCGCGTTATTATCGGGAAGCATTGGTAATGTATCATGTCCAGCGGAATGATACTGTATCTTCGCGTGCAGACAGTCTGACTTTAGATCGTTTCAGGGCTTACCAGACCTTGCAGCAGAAAGAAGGTTCTCCGCTGGAAGAACGCAACCGTATGCGTCGCGAGTTTGGCGATACCTACTGGTGGTACTATGATTATCAGGAATAAAAAACATTTGTGTAGAGATAAAAAAATTAAGAGAGGCTGCCGGGGAAATGCAGCCTCTCTTATTTTTTAAAGAACAAACGCTTTTGTCCTTACAGCTGATATTTTCACAAATACCAATACTGTTCTTATCTATTACTATGAAAAACATCTTTATAACATCCGGTTCACTTGGATTGTTCAGAGAAAAATGTGTTTTTAACACTTGTTTTGATTCTGTTTCTATCGTTTACATATTTCCTTGAAATCACAATAAGTACACCGGTCTTCCTCTTCCGTCTGACTGAAACTCAAATCGGGATTGAAAATCTCCTCCAGAAGTGCCTGTAGGCGGGTTCTGAACTCTTCTTCCAGCAATGAGAAGTCTTCCACGGGAGTGGTTTTGTTATACGATTCCTTGAGCTGGATGACGGGCGAGTAATCTTCTGCTGCAGCCCGGTGAATGTAGAGCAGGGCAGGAGCTACCTTCCGGTCATCATTCCGTTCCCGCAGTTTTCGGCATACGATGGCCGCATACAGGAAAGTCTGGAACACGTAATTGGAACGTTTGGGGCCGGGCGTGAACAACGATTCTACGCTGGGCGGGGTGTCGGCCTTACCTCCCGTTTTGTAGTCCACGATACGGAGCACGTTGTCCTTGCTGTCCATGCGGTCGATGATACCGCCCATGCGCGAGCGGATGACTCCCTTGGGCGTCTGTATCTCTACGTCCTCCATGACCCTTTGTTCGGAGCCTACGAAGGTAAAGGGAGCGTGGCGCAGGTCGTTGCGAAGCAGCTGCTGGATATAGCGCAGAATTACGGCGGAATTGATGAGTTGTACCCCGTTGTATTCCGGACGCTCGTCGGCAGGGAGATGGAAGAACAGTTCCTTGAATCCGTTGTCCACGTAATTCTGTAGTTTCACTTCTTCCTGGAGCAGAGCTTCCAGGGTGTCTTTGTTGATGACTTTTCCGTGTGCCGTGAGTTCTTTGTAGATGTGTTCGGCAGCGTAGTGGAAGATGCTTCCGAATTTAGCCGAGTCGATTTCGGCGCTTACTTCTTCGGGAGCTGCCAGTCCTGCTACGTACTTATAGTAGAACTTCAGCGGACAGTCCAGGTAGCAGTTCAGGGCTGACGGGGAAAGAAGGGCTTTCGGATTTACCCGCACATCGAATACGCTCTGCATCCGTTTCATGATGTCGGGCGACTTGGGGATACAGATGGGTGAGGAAGCAATGGGCGACTGCTCTGCCTCCAGTTGTTTCCGCTGTACGGGATAACCCCACTCAATCAGCAGCTGAAGCATAAAGCGCGACATCTCTCCCCGGTTCATGCCGTCGCTCACCGTGTTGTAGAGTAACGTAGCTTTCTCTGCCCGTTGCAGCAGGCGGTAGAAATAATAGGCATAGACTGCAATCTTGTGGTCGATGGTCGTCATGCCGAATGCCTTGCGCAGGTTGTAGGGGATGAACGAAGCATCACCGCCTGCCTTGGGCAACTGGCCTTCGTTGACCGACAGCAGAATGACATGGCGGAAATCCAGGTTACGTGTTTCCAGTACTCCCATCACTTGCATACCGATGGCCGGCTCTCCGTGGAAAGGAATGCTGGCTGTCGACATGACGCGTACCAGCAGGCGGTGGAAGGTCGCTGGTTGTACCTCCAGGTCCTTGCTCTCAAGCAGGGCATGGAAGCGGTTGACCATGGTGAAGCTTTTGAACAAGGCTTCGCGATAGAGCTGGTCGAGGGCGTCGCTGGTGGAAGCTGTCTGCTTGCGATACAGCTGTGCCACCTGCTTCAAGATATCGGCCAGCCGCTTGCACAGTTCCAGGTTGTGGCTGCACGGTTTGAACAGCAGCGACAAGGCTTCGTCCCGTTCCAGTTCCGAGGGTAGGGGATAGAAGCGGTTCTTTTCCGTCAGTTCCTTTTCTAATGGAGCGGCTTCTCCGGAAAGCAGTTGCGTGTACGGATGCTTCAGCACGCTGATGACTTCGGCAAACTGGTAGCGTCCGCTGCGGGAATTGTAACCCGCAATGTGCAGTTCCAGCAACGTCTTTACGAAGCTGTAGGCCGGTGTCTGCGAGAGCGGGAATCCCATGGTGATGTTGATGTGGCGCACGTTATCCGGCAGTGAGTGAAGCACAGGTTGCAGCATGGCCTCGTTGCAGAGCACCACGGCCGTTTCCTTTTCGTTCTCCGTCAGGTTCTCCCGAATCCATTGCGGCAGGTAGCGTGCCTGTCCGTTCTCCGTAGGCGATTCGATGAAGGTAATTTCTTTCGGATGGTTCAGGTGGTCGAATAGGGAAGGCGGCAATTCCGAAGGGAAATTCTTCAGGTTGCGGCGGATAAACTCGCCTGCCTCGTGCGGATGCTTGTTCAGGTAGAAGGTATCGTAGTCCCAGTAGAACAGGGCCTTTCCTGCTTCGTGCAATTTACTGAACAGGGTTTGTTCCACCTTATTCAGCACGTTGAATCCCACGAACACATATTTGTCGTAGGGAAACTGCTGTACGTCCATAGTCTCTGTCACCTCGCGGTAGAGCATTCCTTCATAGGCGATGCCCTGCTCGCGGAGCAATTCTTTATATTGCGTATAGATGTCGCCCAGCACGTCCCACAATGAGATGAAACGCCGCTTCAGTTCCGTGACCTGCTCGATGGAGAAATTACGGAAGAACTGGCTCAACGCTTCCTTTTGTCCTTCTTCCAGAAAGTCATATTCGCCCGTCAGCTTGTTCAGGTCCTTCAAGTTGCTGAACAGCGCCTTGGTGTCGGCCATGTTCTTGTCGGCATCGTCAAAGTCGCTGATGAGCATCTCGCCCCAGAAGTAGAATTCGTCCAGACTTTCCTTGCTGCCCGTTATTTCACGGAACACCTTGTAGAGGTCGCACACTAATTTGATGGAATCGCCCGTCACCCATTGCGACGACTGGCGGAACAGCTCACTGATGCTCACGTAGGCCGGCGACCATACCGGGCGGTCGGATTCCTGTGCCAAGTATTCATTGAAAAAGAGGCTGGCACGCTTGTTCGGGAAAACCACAGCCACCTTCGTGAAGTCTCCGTTCATCTTCCGGTACAAATCGGCGGCCACCTGCTTCAAAAAAGTTTCCATATATTGCATTGTCGAAATATCGTTGTGAAAAAATAAACTCAGGCCGGAAGCGTCACTTCTTCCAGCTCATTGGCAAACACGTACCAGAGGAATCCCCGGATGTGGGTGTAGCCCATCTGCGTGAGCAAGTCCATGTACTCCTGCACCTGTGCGCGGTAAGCCTCGTTCTTCTTTCCGAACTTGAAGTCCACCACGACCACCTGTCCTTCTTTCCGCATCACGCGGTCGGGGCGGCGTGTCTGCATCTGTCCCAGCTCGTCGGTGTAGACAATGGCACACTCGTTGTAAAGCTCCCACGTACCGCTGAACCAGTCCTTCACGGCAGGATGCTGCAAGGCCCAGTGTGCCAGTCCCTGAATCTGCTGCTTCTGTTCCTCCGATTCGAACACCCCTTCGAAACTCAGTCGTTCCAGTGCCGAAGGAAGGTCGTCCGCCTTTTCGATGTGGGCAAACACCTGGTGCAGCAACTGCCCCTGACGGATGTACTGTCCGCGATTGTCCTCTGTGTCGTCACCCTGAATGAAGTCGGCCGAACGGTTCGACTGCTTGAATTCGATGTGCGTTTCGATGCTTTCCATCTTCACGGGCACTCCCTCGCGGGGCGACGAAAGCCGGTTGGATTTGCCTGCCTTCTTCTCATCGTGCGCCGTGCAGAGCTCCCCGTATTCGCCCACTGCATCGTCTTCCGGATTTTCCTGTGCCAGCGGAAGTTCTACTTCCTGCATGAGGGGCAGACTGTCGTACAACAGTTCTGAAACCGTGCCCTTCTGTCCCGCTTTTGCGAAAATAATCAGGTTCTTGCAGGCACGTGTAAACGCCACGTAAAGCAGATTCAGGTTGTCCACCCAGAGCTGTAATTTCTCTTCCAGATAATCGTCGTGATACACCGATTCCGCCATGGCACCTGAATAGTTCACCGGTACGATGTCCAGGCGGTTGAACGGCGGAATGTCGGTTTCCTTGCCTGTGCCTGCCACGCTGCACCATATCAGGTGATTGTTCGTTTCGTTCTCCATCTTCCAGTCGCAGAATGGCAGCAGCACCGTGTGATACTCCAGTCCCTTCGACTTATGGATGGACAAGATGCGGATGCCGTCAATCTCGCCCGACGGGATGGTCTTCGCGTTCAGCTTCTCGTCCCAGAAACGGATGAAAGCCGTCAGCTCCGACGAGTTGTTCTGCATGTATTCCGTCACCGCATCATAGAAGGCACAGAGATATGCATCCTGCTTCTCGATAAGCTGCATGTCGAACAGCACGAACAACTTCTCTAACAGTTCGTACAGCGGCATGAAGCGGAGTTCGTTTGCCTGCAACTGGAAGGCTGCCGGCAGGTAACGGGCTGGGTCGTCGAGCAGTACCGTGTTGAGGCTGATGTCCTTGCGCAATACCCCTTGCTGATAAGCCACCGCCAGCCGTGCCAGTGCGATGCGGTTGTCGGGTGAAGAAAGATACCGCAGTCCGTCGATGAGCATGCTCACTGCCAGCGATGCACTCAGCCGGAACGCCTCGTCGGATACGATGCGGTAGGGGGTATGTTCGTCGAAGTAAGCGGCAATGTCGGGGATGCTCCGGTTCTTTCGCACCAGAATGGCCATCTCGTTGAGGCGGATACCTTCTGCCGTGAGGCGTTCCACTTCCTTGGCCAGCTGTTCCAAGGTCGCTTCCGTGTAAGGCCGCTCCTTGGAGTCCTGCAGGAAGGTCACCTTTACGAATCCCTTCTCCTCTTTCTTGGCACAACGCTGCCGCACGTCGCTGTACGCCTGTTCCAGTTGGGCGCAAGGCATGCCCTGTTCCTCCTGATAGCGCCGGTTCAGTGTCTGGCAGGCCGCCGTAAAAAACTCGTTGTTGAAGCGGATGATGCATGCCTCACTTCGCCAGTTCGTGTCGAGCGTACATTCCTTGATGCGGAAACTCCGGTCATTGCCTAGTCCCGCCAAAATTTTCCAGTCGCCGCTTCGCCAGCGGTAGATGCTCTGCTTGATGTCGCCCACGATGAGGCTGCCTTCCTTCTGTGCCAGACTTTCCTGCAACAGCAGATGAAAGTTCTCCCACTGCATGCGTGAGGTATCCTGAAATTCGTCAATCATCACCGTATCGATGGTGGTACCGATTTTCTCGTAGACAAACGAGGCATCTCCCTCCCTGATTAAGCTATGGAGCAAGGCATTGGTATCCGACAGCAGAAAACGGTTGTGCGCCTGGTTCTGCAAGCGTACCTCCTCGTCAATGTGCGCCAGCAAACGCAGGTTGTTCAGGTAACGCAGCGAAAGGTCGCACGAGTTAAGCAGCAAGTTGTTCTGCGGGCGACGGTTTTCCGCTTCCGCTAATAAGGGTATCAGTTCCGAAGCCGCCAGCGAACGGATTTCATCGCGGTGGGCCGACGTTTTAGTCGTCCAGTTTTCCTCGCTCTCCAGGCACTTCTCCACGGTGGCATTGCGGATGTCATCGCTCAGTTTCCCGTTGGCCAGTTTGTTGAAATAACTGCCGATGCCCCGTGAGCCGTTCTTCAGGTCTGCCGGAGTCAGTCCGTGCATTTCGAGCAAACCTGTAAACTGTTCGCTGAATCCCTTCATGAATTCCAGCACCTCTTCGCGGATACTTTTCAGCTCATCCCGGTAGGAAGGAATAAAGTTCGGGTCGGCCAGTTTCCGGCGCAGTCCTTCTCCCTTCTCTATATAACTCTCGTCGAAAATATTCTGTCCGAATCCCTTGATGTCCTTCGACACATCCCAGCGGCGGTCGTTCACGATACGTTCCTCGATGTACTCCAGCAGCCAGTAGAGCACCGGTGAGCGCCGGTCCAGCTTCTCAATCATGGCATCCACCGCATCGCTCAGCACTTCCGTATTGTTCAGTTCGATAGACAAGTTAGCCCCTAACTCCAGTTCACGTGCCAGGTTGCGCATCACCGACTGGAAAAACGAGTCGATGGTCTCGATGCGGAAACGGCTGTAGTCATGAATGATGTGCCGTAATGCTTCGCGTGCCGATTCCCGGATTTCCTCAACCGATTTGGTTGATGTTTTCTGAATCTCCTTCAGGTAGCCCTCCGAACCTTCATCGGCCGTAGCAATGCCGTAAAGTTGTTCCAGAATACGCTCCTTCATTTCTGCCGTCGCCTTGTTAGTGAACGTCACCGCCAGAATCCTGCGGTAGGCATACGGGTCTTCAATCAGTTGTCTTATATAATGTACCGCCAGTGTAAAGGTCTTGCCGGAGCCGGCAGAAGCCTTGTAGACTAAAAGCTGGGGATGCTGTTCCATGTGTGATGTCGTTTTTAGGGTTTTCGTTACACAAACTTACGGAATTTTCGCGGAAAAACCGCAGGAAACGGCCGATTAGTGAGGGGAGAGCCGTGGCAGACGTATCCGGAAATCATTCTGTGATATGCAGGAAATGCCTTTAGGCTCTCTTTGTTTCCTCGTGCGGAACCGTATGTTTCCCGTCCGGAAAACGTAGGGTTCTGCACCGAAAAACCTATGGTTTGCGTGCGGGAAACATAAAAAACCGTTTGTCGGTTTGCATAAAACCGCCGAATAATTTGTGTAATTCAAAATAAAAGCCTACTTTTGCACCGCAATTAAGGATGGTTCCGTAGCTCAGCTGGATAGAGCAACGCCCTTCTAAGGCGTGGGTCCTGCGTTCGAATCGCAGCGGAATCACTGAAAGCTTTACAAATTACAAGGATGGTTCCGTAGCTCAGCTGGATAGAGCAACGCCCTTCTAAGGCGTGGGTCCTGCGTTCGAATCGCAGCGGAATCACGGAAAAAGAGGAAATCAGTAATCGCACAGATGCTTGATTTCCTCTTTTCTTTTATGGATTTGCGGCAGAATTAACCTTCTGTAGAAGATGATTCATTCCGCTGTAATGCCTCCCGATAGATGTCGCAAAGCCGTTGTCTGAGTGATGCCGGCTGCACGATATGGAGTGACCAGCTGCGCGACATGATTTCCATCAGAAAATCGGGTGTGATGCGTACCCGCAGACTGAAAACCATTCTTCCGTTCTCTTCCTTCAACAATTGCTGCGAGGGATGCAGCGGACGCGATTTCAAGTAATTCCCGTCTTCCATGTCGCAGTCGAAAACGACCTCCTCAATGGGATATTCTTCAGAGGAATAAATGCCGAAACTATCCTTAAACTTCTGCACAGGGTCGAAAGCCTCGTTTTTGGAAAATGTCTCTGGCAGAAAGGTGAGCTGCTTGATGCGGTCCAACCCGAAAGTTTTTATCTTTCCGCTTTCTTCCGCTCCTAATACATACCATCTGCCTCGCCACTCCTTGAGAGCGTATGGCGAGAGCGTACGTTCACTGCGGGTATTATCTGCATACTTGCGATAGAGAAAATGCACTTTCTGGCGCTGTCGGATGGCATGAAGAAGATAGGAAAGATGCTGCGTACCCCTCGTCTGATATTGTTCCGGCAAGATGTACTCCGGCAGACTGTGGTTGCCTAAGGCAGTCATCACCTCAATCGGCTCAATGATGCAGTCCATATCCAGCCATCCTTTCCGGACGGCTGGCAATGAATATCCTTTGTGTGTGCGACTGTATGTAATGTCCAGACCAAATTCTTCCTTCAGTTCATTCAGGTCACGTTTCAGGGTAGCGTCCGAGCATACCGGGTCGTAGCCGCGGAATGCAAGCTCACGTTCCAGTTCGCGTTGCAGTTCACGGAACGATATGTAAGGCTGGTTCTGCAGTTTTCGCACAATTAGTATCCAGCGCAGCAGTTGTCCTTTTAATTTTTTCATGGTCAGTAAGCGATTCTTACACAAATATATCACTTTTTTTGTTCACAGGGTCATCTTTTGAGCTTGTGGGTGCAGATATTTGTCTCAGAATAAATTTTAAAAGTAAATTGATTATGAAAGGTTATGTATCCCATTTGATTACAGAGAACGAGAAACTGGAACAAGAACTGATGGCGGATTATGATGCGGCTCATGCACCGGTGTCACATCAGCAACTGCTGGCCCTGCAGTTGAGGGGCGATATAGACGAACTGAGCGTCTGCATCCATGATTGTGTCTCACTGGTTCCGATGGTGAAAGATCTTCCGGAGGATTGTGGATGAAGGAGGGCTGGTGATTTCTACGCAATGGATTGGTGCGCCGTCTGGTAGGAATCTTTGCTCGTGCGAACGGCTGGTGGCTGCCCTATGTGAGCAGATGATTGTGATGGAATGTCAGCAAGAGGACGAGAGCATGACTGTGGTAAAAGAAGCCCGTAAATTAGGACGTGAGATACATTGCGTGAAGCCTACCGTGTACGATATAAGCATGGAGGGAATTCAGGTCTTGCCAGACAAAAAAACGACAGTTAAGAAATGCGAGCGGATATTCGAATGGGCCGACAAACCGTATAGCATTGTGTATAAAATTATAGCCGTGTACCTGCAGTATGAGCGTATCACGTGCAGCGGCTTGATAGACAAGCTCAAAACCCTGCACATTGCGACTGATCCTTACGGCTCCGTACATAGTCTGATGACTGACAAAGGCAACAGCTATGGCCGTGTGTTTATGGAAGAAAATGGTTTCTTAGTGTTTGTTCCTGAACTGAGAGAACGTATTGAGGCGATAAAAGGGAAGTTTAGGGTATAGTAGTAAAGGTTTTAGGACACTGTACGTACGATGCGCTCAAATAAAAAATCCCCTCCAGAACTCATTCATTACAAATAGTTCCGGAGGGGATTAATTTTATCTATATTTTTAAGCGGTACGGATTATTTGTATTCGTCCCAGCTCTTGATAGCGATGTCGTCAATGCTCATAGAGCAGAAGGCATTGATGAATGCACTTGCCAGACGTGCATTGGTTACCAGAGGAATGTTCAGGTCGACTGCGGCACGGCGGATCTTGTATCCGTTTTCCAGCTCGGTAGGAGTGAGGTCACGAGGAATGTTTACCACCATGTCGATTTCTTTCTTGTGCAGCATTTCCAGTGCCTGAGGCTGACCTTCTTCGCTTGGCCAGTATACGCGGGTGTTTTCCACTCCGTTTTCTGCCAGGAACTTAGAAGAACCACCGGTAGCGAAGATGTTGTAGCCTTTGGCCTTGAGGGCGCGCGCTGCCTGCAGCAAATCTACTTTCTGTTTCAGTGTACCGGTAGACATCAGGACGTTCTTTTCCGGAATGCGGTAGCCTACAGATAGCATGGCTTTCAGTACGGCACATGAAGTGTCGTCGCCGATACAGCCTACTTCACCTGTAGAAGCCATGTCTACACCCAGTACAGGGTCGGCCTTCTGCAAACGGTTGAACGAGAACTGGCTGGCCTTGATACCTACGTAGTCGAGGTCGAAGAGGTTCTTTTCAGGCTTTTCTACCGGCAAGCCTAACATGACTTTGGTAGCCAGTTCGATGAAGTTAATCTTCAGCACCTTGCTGACGAACGGGAATGAACGGCTGGCACGCAGGTTACATTCGATTACCTTGATGTCGTTTTCACGAGCCAGGAACTGGATGTTGAACGGACCCGAGATGTTCAACTCTTTCGCAATCTGACGAGAGATACGCTTGATGCGGCGTACGGTTTCTACGTACAGTTTCTGCGGCGGGAACTGGATGGTAGCGTCGCCTGAGTGTACACCGGCAAACTCGATGTGCTCAGAGATGGCGTAAGCTACGATTTCACCGTTCTGTGCCACGGCGTCCATTTCTACTTCCTTGGCGTGTTCGATGAACTGGCTTACTACTACCGGATGCTTCTTCGATACGTTAGCGGCCAGCTGCAGGAAGCGTTCCAGCTCTTCCTGGTTAGAACATACGTTCATGGCTGCACCAGAAAGCACGTATGACGGACGAACCAATACAGGGAATCCTACCTTTTCGATAAACGCGTTGATATCTTCCATAGAAGTCAGTGCGCTCCATTCAGGCTGGTCTACGCCGATACGGTCGAGCATAGCCGAGAACTTGTCGCGGTCTTCAGCGTTGTCGATGCTCTTGGCAGAAGTTCCCAGGATGTTTACCTTCTGTGCATCCAGGCGCAATGCCAGGTTGTTCGGAATCTGTCCGCCGGTAGATACGATGACTCCGTGCGGGTTTTCCAGGTCGAGGATATCCATCACACGTTCGAAAGTCAGTTCGTCGAAGTACAGACGGTCGCACATATCGTAGTCGGTCGATACGGTTTCAGGGTTGTAGTTGATCATTACTGAGCGGTAGCCTTCCTTGCGGATGGTGTTCAGTGCCTGTACGCCGCACCAGTCGAACTCTACGGATGAACCGATACGGTAAGCACCTGAACCCAGTACGACGATACTCTTGTGGTCGCCCAGGTAATGTACATCGTTGGCCACGCCGCTGTAAGTCAGGTACAGGTAGTTGGTCTGTGCCGGATATTCGGCTGCCAGCGTGTCAATCTGTTTTACTACCGGCACGATGCCTACGCTTTTACGGTGGTTACGGATTTCCAGGATACCGTCTTCCATATCGCCTTCGTAGCCGATGGCACGTGCCACCTGGAAGTCGGAGAATCCCTGACGTTTTGCCTTGTAGAGCAGCTCGTTCGGAAGCTGTGAAAGCTGTGTATGGTTGTTGCCCCACTCGTGGAGTTCCTTAGAAGTCTGCATGATGTTCATCAGCTTGTCGAGGAACCACTTGTCAATCTTGGTGAGGTCGTGAATCTGGTCTACTGTGTAGCCTGCACGCATAGCCTTTGAGATGACGAAGATACGTTTGTCTGTCGGTTCGCGCAGTGCTTTGTCGATGTCTTCGATAACCAGCTCCTTGTTTTCCACGAAACCGTGCATGCCCTGACCAATCATACGAAGACCTTTCTGGATGGCTTCTTCGAAGGTACGTCCGATGGCCATGACTTCACCTACCGATTTCATGCTGGAACCCAGTTCGCGGTCTACGCCGTGGAACTTACCCAAGTCCCAGCGAGGAATCTTACATACGCAGTAGTCCAGTGCCGGTTCGAAGAAGGCAGAAGTTGTTTTTGTTACCGAGTTTTTCAGGTCGAACAGTCCGTAGCCCAATCCCAACTTAGCTGCAACGAAAGCCAAAGGATAACCTGTAGCCTTAGATGCCAGTGCAGAAGAACGGCTCAGACGGGCATTTACCTCGATTACGCGGTAGTCTTCTGATTCAGGGTCGAACGCGTACTGTACGTTACATTCACCCACGATACCGATGTGACGGATGATACGGATGGCCAGTTCACGCAGTTTGTGGTATTCGCTGTTGGTCAGCGTCTGTGACGGAGCGATAACGATAGATTCACCGGTGTGGATACCCAGCGGGTCGAAGTTTTCCATGTTGCAGACTGTGATACAGTTGTCGAAACGGTCGCGCACTACTTCGTATTCCACTTCCTTCCAGCCTTTCAGACTCTTTTCTACCAGCACCTGCGGAGAGAAAGAGAACGCTTTTTCGGCCAGTACGTTCAGTTCTTCTTCGTTGTCGCAGAAGCCTGAACCCAGACCTCCCAGCGCGTAGGCTGCACGGATGATGACCGGATAACCCAGTTCCTTCGCTGCACGGCGGGCATCTTCAATGTTTTCTACTGCCTCACTTTTGATGGTCTTCACGTTGATTTCGTCCAGTTTCTGTACGAAGAGCTCACGGTCTTCCGTATCCATGATGGCCTGTACCGGAGTACCCAGTACGCGGGTGTTGTATTTCTCGAACACGCCGGCTTTGTAGAGAGCCACACCGCAGTTCAAGGCAGTCTGTCCACCGAATGACAGCAGCACGCCGTCGGGACGTTCCTTGTCGATGACCTTTTCTACGAAATACGGAGTAACAGGCAGGAAGTAGATTTTGTCTGCCACACCTTCCGAAGTCTGCACGGTGGCGATGTTCGGGTTAATCAGGATGGTTTCGATACCTTCTTCCTTCAGTGCTTTCAGGGCCTGCGAACCAGAGTAGTCGAATTCACCAGCTTCACCGATTTTCAGGGCTCCTGAACCTAACAGCAATACTTTCTTTATGTTTTCTTTCATTGTCTTCTTTGTTTTTTAGTGGATTACAGCAACTTTACAAACTCATCGAACAGGAATTCCGTGTCGGTAGGACCGCTGGCAGCTTCCGGGTGGAACTGAGCCGAGAACCAGGGGTTCTTCTTGTGGCGGATACCTTCGTTCGAACCGTCGTTCATGTTGATGAAGAGCGGTTCCCAGTCGGCTCCCAGTGTGTTGTTGTCTACGGCATAACCGTGGTTCTGCGAGGTGATGAAACACTTTTCCGTGCCTACCATGCGTACCGGCTGGTTATGGCTGCGGTGACCGTATTTCAGTTTGTAGATTTTGGCACCTCCTGCCTTTGAAAGCAACTGGTTACCCATACAGATACCGAAGATAGGAAGTTTTTCGTTCTGCATGGCCTTGCGGATGTTCTGTACGGCTGCATCACAAGTGTCGGGGTCGCCCGGACCGTTGGAGATGAACAGACCGTCGAACTGCAGAGAGTTGAAGTCGTAGTTCCAGGGCACGCGGATGATTTCCACGTCGCGCTTAAGCAGGCAACGGATAATGTTTGATTTCACGCCGCAGTCTACCAGCACTACTTTTTTCTTGCCTTCGCCTTCGTTGTAGCGAATCACTTCCTTGCAAGAAACCTTGTCTACGTAGTTCACACCTGCATAGGTAGCTTCGGGAATGTTATTTGGTTCATCGTCGAACACGATTTTTCCCATCATCACTCCATGTTCGCGCAATACTTTTGTCAGTTCGCGTGTGTCGATGCCCGTGATGCCCGGAATCTGTTCGCGTTTCAACCAGTCGCCCAGACTTTCTACTGCATTCCAGTGAGAGTATTTTTCACTGTAATCGCTTACGATAATCGCTTCGGCATGGATTTTCTCGCTTTCCATGAAAGTGGGCAGTCCGTTTGCTTCGAATGTGAAGGGAGGCACACCATAGTTACCTACCAGCGGGTAAGTCAGTGTCATCAACTGACCGGCATACGAAGGGTCGGTCAAGCTTTCGGGGTATCCGGTCATTGCCGTATTGAAAACTACTTCACCGGCTACCGGTTTCTCATAGCCGAACGACTTGCCATGAAAGCGGCTCCCGTCGTCGAGGATCAATGTTACATTTCTCATTACCTTGTTACTAATAATCTTTATATCTTGTATTTTTTCTATTCTACTCTCGTATATACGAAAAAACGCCCGGACTTGCCGAAAAGCAGTTCCGGGTGTTTGAAAAAATAGGAAATCTTAAATATTCAGGAAATAAGTGACATAAAAGAAAAAAGAAATAGCTTCCGGCATTTGTCCATTCCGCCGGAACTCCGAATGTGCGCTTATTCTTTTTACTATGTGTTATACAGTAATACATCAAACTCTTTTGTCACGTCATAATTCGGAGTGCAAAGATAATGTTTTCTGTTCAAATGAAAGGATGTTTGCCAAAAGTTTTTACAAAAATATTTCATTTTCCTCTTTTTATTTCTTTTCTCCGCTGTTGCGGGCGGCTCTTTTGCGCATAATGCTGTCCGACCATTCCTGCAGGCGCTTGTATTCTTCTTCGGTGAGCCGCATGAACGAGCCGTGCTGCGGATGTTTCACGCCCTCCATGGTGACGGGGGAGTGGAAGTTGGCGAGTTTTTCATCAGCCTGGCAGATGCGGTATCTTTTGGGGTTGGAGGAGTATTCGATGTAGGCCACACGCCAGGTAGAGTCGCCCACCAGCTGGAAGGCAGAGCAGCCCTCACATTTCTTGTTGCCTTCAAATTTTACATAGTCGTTCTCATCCTTTATTTTATAGGGACCGGTCAGTTTTGTAGCTGTAGCGGCAAAGATGCCGGGTGTACCTCCTTCTTTCTTGATGAGCATGTGGTAGAGTCCGTCGGCCGGCACATAGTTGATGTCGGCATCGATGGTGGCATATCCCCAGTCTACCAACAGACGAGGTTTGGTAAGACGTGTAAAGGTGGCGTCGGCATAGGAATAGAACACACGGTCGTACTGGTCTTCTGCCGGATTAAGCAGTGAATAATATATCATGTATCCGCCCTTCGTGCCATCGTCCCATACGTATGTCGGGTCCCAGAAAATCTGCGGTGCCCATACGCGTTTGATGGTGCTGTAGTCCTTATAGACGTCAGGCGACTGAGGGTCACAGAAAATATCTGGTCCCTGGCGGAAGTCGAAGGTAGTAGAAGTCCAGTGAATCAGGTCGTCACTTTTCAGCAGGTTTATGCCGTAGTTGAACCACGAGCGGCTCTTGGCGTTGCTCATGTCGGTAGTCACCATCAGATAGCCTTTTCCGTCGGACGTGCGGCAGATAAAGGCATCGCGTGCTCCTCCCTCTATTTTTGACATTTCTTCTACATTGTATACGGGGTCGCCATCAATCAGGTCGTGAAAGTGCATGCCGTCACGGCTCAGGGCGTAGGCCGTCCATTCTCCTCGTCCGCTCATGTGGCAGTACAAGTATCCGTAGTCTCCCTTTTGCAAGTTTTGTGCTCCGGCTCCTAGTGAGGTTAGTGCCAGCAGTGAAATCATCAGTTTCTTTTTCATGGTAGTGTAATGTTTCATTTTGCGGGTAAAAGTAGGAAATCGGCAGGAGGCAGACAAGGGACTATTGTACAAATTACACGTAATAATGTGTCAAATGCCCCTGTGATGTAGCGGAAACAGGTTGTACGGGCCGGAAAAATGTAGTTTTTCGGAAAAAAATCTCTTTTTTATTTGGCAGGTTTCAAGAAAACAGTAATTTTGCAACCGTTTTCAACGAAACACGTTGCCGAAATAACTCAGTTGGTAGAGTAACTCATTCGTAATGAGTAAGTCGCGGGTTCGAGTCCCGCTTTCGGCTCCGACTATAGCCTAGACATCCAGCATTTTATAGCTTGATTTCTAGGCTTTTTTGTTTATTAATCATCAAAAAAGAAAATATGGGTTTTTTTGATATTTTCAAAAGAAAAGAGCTCGATTTGATACAAACTCTTCAGAAGGATTTGGAATGTGAAAGACAAAAGTCATGTGAATTTGAGAAGAAATGTGAAAGTTTGTCTAGATTTAGTGAGATAGCGGATTTGGACAAAGAAAAAAATAATATATTGGCTCAAATAGCGTGTGAAAAGGCTTCGTTTCAAGAAGAAAAGAAGAACTTAATATTGCAAATAGAGAATCTTAAAATTGAATCAGATGGGCTTACAGAAAGTATTAAAGAAAAGCGTAATCAGATAGTAGAACTTGATGAGAGTATCCTTCTTCAAGACTTTGGAATGTATTCTCCTATATATGATTTTGCGACTTCTGATGAGTATAAAGATAGATTGGATGCTATTAGAACAGAGCAGAAGAATATGATATTAAATAAAACGGCGGCGACTTGTTCTCGGGTTTGGACTGTAGATGGTAGCACAGTACAAGGTCGAGTTATGACGAATCAAAATATAAAGCAGATTCTAAGGTGCTTTAATGATGAATGTGATATGTTGATAAGTAAGGTAAAATTCAACAATGTTACTGCATACACGGATAAAATAATAAAGTCATTTGATGCTTTGAATCGTATGAATTCAAAAAATGCTGTCTCTTTATCTACCACATACCTTAACCTTAAAATTGAAGAACTTCAACTTGCATACGAGTACGCTGTCAAAAAGCAGCAGGAAAAAGATGAACAAAGGCGCATAAGAGAACAGATGCGAGAGGAAGCTAAACTTCAAAAAGAACTTGAAGAAGCACGAAAGGATATAGAAAAAGAACAGAAGCACTATTCAAATGCATTATCTAAAATAAATGAACAACTTGAAAAATGTGATGATGTGGAGAAAGATGTTCTTCTGGAAAAGAAAGCCGAAATTGAAAGTCATCTTTCTTCATTGGATAAAGCAATGGAAGACATTGACTATAGACAGGCTAACAAAAGAGCCGGCTATGTATATATCATCTCAAATATTGGTTCATTTGGTGAGAATGTCTATAAGATAGGTATGACAAGAAGACTTGATCCGATGGAAAGAGTTGATGAGCTTGGTGATGCATCTGTACCGTTCAAATTTGATGTGCATGCTCTTATCTTTTCTGATGATGCTCCAGCTCTTGAAACAGCACTTCACCATGCTTTTGAAAACAAAAAGGTTAACATGATCAATGGAAGAAGGGAGTTCTTTAATGTTACTCTGGATGAAATTGAAGAAGTGGTAAAAGCAAACTATGATAAAACAGTTGAGTTTGTAAAGGTTCCTGAAGCTGAGCAATACAGAGAAACTCAGAAGATACTCGATCAAATAAATAGACTGCAGTCATGAAATTAGGTTATTTCTATATTAAGTCTAATTATATCAGTCATTGCACTGGCTGTTTTACATATAAATTTTTATTTCCTTAATTAACAATAGTGAATCAAGTAATATAAAAATAACATAGTATGAAAGCAGGAGATTATATAGCAATCTTATCAGTTATTATTGGAATTCTAACAGTCATTGTAGCCATAGTGACTATCATGTTCGGATATAACTTAACTATATTTAGAAAACGTATTGATAATAAAATAGAAAAGATGAATAATGATTTTGAGGAGAAGGTTACAGATTGTTTTAGGAAATCGATAGACATGTATTCAATACAACACAAAATAAATGAATTTAGAAATTGTGAAATTAAATCTGGGCTTGCTTCACGTAAAAACGGTATGCTTTCTTTAATCAGTGCTTTAAATTTATCAGCCGAGATTAAAAATCCTTATTTGTCTGCTGACGTAATAATCAAATTTGTAAAACTAATGGTAGTCACAAAAGTGAATGACCTTGCTGGAACTGATGACCAAATTCAAGTTTTTGATTACGGAAGAGATATTAATGAATCTATTCAAAAAAATTTATGGATTCTAAGAGATGCTAATATGCAGCATTTATTGACAGATGAAGGTATTACTCCGGAGGTAGTTAGAGACTGTATAAATAAAATTGTCAGAGCTTATGGTAATGTATAAATAAAAATTGGGATTAACCTCCTGACTGGCTGTAAGGTTGGTGAGTCCCGCTTTCGGCTCCGACTTAAAACCGCTTATTACATTGTGAATTAGGCGGTTTTTCTGTTTTCTATACTCATATTAAACACCCAGTACTATATTGGCGTCAATATTCAATTTCTGGCTGATTTCGCGGGCTACTTTCAAGGTCGGTTCACATTTACCGGAAATATAATCACTCAAGCGTGAAGGACTGACTCCGATTAATTTTGCTAAAGATTTCTGATTAAGTCCCATCTCATACATACGAAGTTTGAGGACATCAACCAGCGTTGGTTCTCCCAGTGCGAAATGTTCTTCAGAATAATCTGCAACGAGATTAGAAAGTAATTCCAACTCTATACTGTGAGGATTATCCAGAGGGGTTTCATCTGTAACCAGTGGAAGTAATTCCTCAACTCTTTTTACTGCCCAATCGTATTGAGCTTTTGTTTCTATCTTTGTCATGGCTCTTGGTTGATCGGTAATTGCCGATTCGGTTTAATTATAAAACTGAACAATCAGCTATCTTATCATACTCGGCATGAGTGCCTATAAAACGAATATAAACGAACTTTATAGTGAATTTTATCACTACAATCAGTCTGTAGCTATTACCTTTGATATTGAATACATAATGTTGGTTACCCACATTATCTACGCTATTAAAGGTCTTTTTTACGTCTGCAAAGCAAGTCCATTCGCTTCTTTTGACTATGGTAGTCCATTCTTGCAAAGCTACTTTTGCATCAGGATGCGCTTCTGCATATTCTTTTATAGCTTGTTCTGTAAATATTCTCATTAGCTTCACTCGATTGTCATGTGGCAAAGATAAGAATAAAATTCTGATTTTTAAAATAAAATTCTATTATTTGGAATCATGGTAAGCGCTTCTAAAACGCCTAAGCGTTTGCTTTCAAACGCAAGTGCATTTAAAGTAAAACGCCCTTGCGTTTTACCTAAAACGTAAAGGCGTTTAAGTTAAAACACAAAGGCGTTTTTTCAACCCTGTTTTAAAGGTTGAAAAGCCTACAGTTTCTGGTCCGAAATAAGTCGGGCGATGCGTGTCTTGCTCTGCGCCCCTTTGGTGAGCAGGTACACATGCTTGTAGGCATCGCGGTTCAGTTCCGTAGGCGATCCGTTGATGAGGATGATGTTCCGGTCGTTGGCAAATTTCAGGATACCGTTCACGTTGTTCGGGTGAAGCTTACCGATTTCGTCCATCATACAGTGCAGTTTGAAGTCCTTGAACTTGCGCGAAGCCCCTTCCTTGAACACGTTCAGCAGCATGATGTTGATCATGGCCTTCACCAGAATGTCGGTACCTTCCGAACCCACGTTCGACAGTTTCTCTACGAAGCCCGTGTCGTTGTTGTTCTCGATGATGCGGAAACGCAGCTCGAACGAGTCGTACAGGCGGATGCTGTCGTAGCGGTAGGCGTGAATCTCCTTGATGAAGTCGCGGAGCAGGGCGATGGCCTCCTGTTTCACCAGCTGCTCGTTTTCCGACGAGAAGAGGTTGGTGCCCGGCGTGAGGTCATAGGCATGCTCGTTATAGTACTTCTGGATGGCACGCAGACAGTTCACCACACGGTTGCTGCTTTCTTCCACCTTCATTTCGATGCACTGGATAACGCCCACGAAGTTGCACGTCTGGAATCCCTTGTTCACCTGACCGATGAGGTCCTGAATGTCGTCTTCCGAAGCCGTGAGCATTGAGGTATCCATGCTGATGCGCTTGAAGATGTCGGAGTGCTCGTTGTTGATGCGGCGGACGAATTCGCTGATTTTGTTCTCTTCCACGAAGTCGTGCAGTTCCTCGGCAAAGCGGATATACTCCCAGTCCTCGGTAAACTTGGTCTTGAACTTGAAGGTATTCTCCTCGTCGAAGTGGCCGGTGAAGAGGTTCACTTCCTTGCGCAGACGGTTTTGCAGCGTCATGTACTGGCTGTCCGTGCGGCCCAGTTCGTCAATCAGTTCCAGGCAGGTGCGCGGCGTGTGGATTTCCAGCGTGACGGGGTTCTCGGGATTGAAAATATCCTGATGCGGCTTGTACCAGTCGTAGGCCGAAATCTTGCTGTACGCCTCCAGGTTGGCCTGAAGCTGTGTCACTTCCTTCTCTGCCTGCTGCAGTTCCTTGTTCAGGGCATCAATCTGCTCCTGCAAGCCCGAGGTTTCTCGTCGCAGGTTGTCCTTCTCCTGGCTGAGCTGGCGTTTCTGTTCCTCCTGTTCACGCTTCCATTCCGGAATGTGGTCGATGAGGTCGCGCTTGTCCTTCTGGTACTCGATGAGCAGGGTGGCGTGCTCCTTGATGAACTGCAGTTCCCGGTCAATGTCGCGCAACTGACTGCTAATCTGTTGCAGACGTTCGGTGTCGGCACCCTGTGAGTGCAGTTCCTGCTTCATCTGACGCTCGTATTCGGCTTTCTCCGTGGCGATGCGCTGCTGCTCTTCCTTATCCTCCAGGCGGATGCTTCCGGCCTGTGTCTCCTTCTCGTGCGCGATGTCTTGCTGCACCCGGTTCCATTCCTGCTTCAGTTGGTTCAGTTTTTCGCTCTTTTCGCGGTTCAGGTTGTTCAGTTTGCCGTCAATTTCCTTCAGTTCTGCGGCGATGCGTTGCTTTTCCTCTTCCAGTTTCCGGAGTTTGGCAGTACGTTCGGCTTCCGCCTTCTTCTTCCAGTCGTCCAGGTCGAGCATATCCTTCTGGTACTGCTGTTCCAGTTTCTCCAGCTCGTATTCCTGTACAGCTATCACATCTTTCTGTTCCTTGATGCGCGGCTGGTATTTGGCTTTCAGCTGCTCTTCCAGGGTCTCTTTCTCCTGTTGCAGACGGAGGGTTTCAGCCTGGATTTCCGCCAGTCGCTTGATGCCCTTGTCATGTTCCGCCTGATAGTCGTCGATGGAGCGGATGTGGCGCTCGATGTCTTGCAGGGAGATGGAGATGCCGTAGAACGATGTACCCTCGTCTACAATCTTCGGCGAGAGGTTGGTCTGCCAGAGGATGGACTCGTCGCACAGCTTACCGATGTTTTCTTCCCATCCCTTCTTGTGTTCCTTGAGCCAGCCTTGCAGGGTGCTCTTGCTGTTTTTCAGGAAGGTCTCCAGTTCGTCCATACGCGGGCGGAGCTGCAAGTGCTCGGACTGTAACTGCATCAGTGCCTCGTCCTTTTCCTTCAGTCCCTTCTGCAACTCTTCTTCCCACTTCAGGGTAAGTTCCTTGATGATGAGCTGGGCGTTGTTGATGCGGTTCTTCTTGCTCATGTGCAGGCCCGTGTACGACTGGATGCGGTGTTTCAGCTCCTCCTGCTCGGCTTCGAAGAAAGTCTCCTTGCGGCACAGCTGCATTTGGTAGTCGAGGGCGGTCAGTTCGTTCTGCTTGCTGCTGCGTTCCGGATGCAGTTGCTGCGAGAGCTGTTCGTATTCCTGGTAAAGCGCTTCGGTAGCCGTTTCGTGCTGACGGCGGGCTTCTTCGATGCGGGCATTGAACGTGTTGTTCAGTCCCTCAAGCTGCTTGATTTTGGCCTCGTGGATGCGGTTCCACTGCTCGTCGAGGCTCTGGATGAGCGACTTGTACTTGGTGGAGATTTCCGTGTAGTGCGAGGTAAGGATGCGCTGCTCTTCCTGCAATCCCTGTTGCTTGTTTTTCCACTCTTCCTTGCGGGCCGAACGCTCCATGATTTCCTCTATCTGGCGGCGGGCATATTCCTTTTCCTTCTGCTGTGCCTTTTGCAACTCATTGTTCAGGATGGCCAGTGCCTCCTGCATCTTGTCGCAGCGCTGGCGCGACTGTTCCTGCAACTCCTGACGGCGGGTGAGGAGGGCGGTACGTGCCTTCTCAGCCTGGTGCTTCTGTTCCTCGGCCTTGGGCAGCTGGTTTTCGGTAAGGCGGAAGGTAGCGGCCAGTTCGCGGCACCCCTGCACGAGGGCGGTCTGCTGGCGTGACACCTGTGCCGAGAGGGAGGTGATTTCCTTGGCTTGTTTCTGTGTTTCGCGTTTCTGGAACTCTTCAATGTCGCGCAGGCGTGTCTCGAAGTTCTTCAGGTGCTCCTTGTAGGTGTTCAGGTCGATGGCGGTCTCGTCTTCGTTGATGGACGAGATGATGGTCTTCTTGATGAACTCCGCATCGAGCTTTGAGTTGAGGAGTACGTTCTGTATGGTACGCGGAATGTTCTGATACTGCTTGCTCTCCATGAGCGAGTAGCGGCTCATTTCGGGACCTGCCCCGTTGCCGTAAAGGATGTTACGGTATTCGTCGTAGGTATAGATGATGCGTGAGTAGTCCACTCCGTACTGGTCGAGGGCGGCACGGATACGGTCGTTTCCGCTGTAGGCCGTGCGGTTCTCGTCGACAAAGAATTCCATGCGGTAGGGCGAGTCGATGAAACGGTAGCACACGCGGCCCATCGACTTGAAACTCAGGATGCAGAACGCTCCCTGCTCGGTGGTTACCTCGTAGATGATGTAGGAGTTGGAGTAGGGGAAGTAATATTCCGTGTAGCTTTGCTTCTCTACGGGGATACCCAGCTTCTGGGTGTCGGCATTGTAGAAAAACAGGATGGCGCGCAGCACGGTACTTTTTCCCACTCCCTGCGTGCCGATGAAGTGCACATTCCCGTCCAGGTAAATGTCGTCGGCATAGGGAATGTTGGCGCTGTTGATAAAGATGATTCTATTCAGGTTTCTCATTGTCTTCCGTTTCAGTGTCGTCGTAAATTTGGATACTTTCAATCAGGCGTTCCAGGTAGTGCCAGGAACTCATCACCTTGTAGGTGTTGGTCTTCTCGTTCTCCAGTTCCAGAAAAGACTCCTTGGTGAGCTGGCGAATCAGGTTGTCGAGCACGTCCTTGCGCACGTCCTTGTCGGAGAAATGCTTGCGCAGCCCGTCGAGCTTGTTTTGCAGCATCACGTTGATGTTGGCCTCCACCAGAATCTGTTCGGGCTGGAAGCGGAATCCTGCACCGAAAGTCTCGTCGTAGGTCTTGAACAGGTCGAGTACGTCAATCCAGTAGTAGGCACGCATGATTTTCTGTTCCAGTGTGGTACGCGGTTCCACGCGCGAGAAGTAAAAGTATTCGTTGCCCCGTTCCAGGGTGTAGCCGATTTGGGCGAAGTAGACCGAGAGCGCTTCAAAATGGTCGTCTATCTGGTCGTACATGTCGCGCACGGCTTCGTTGCAGCTGTTCGAACTGATGAACTGTCCCTTCTGGAGACAGTCGAACAAGGCCGCAGTATTGTCTGGTATATGTATGTTCAGTTCCATAAGTCAAATGTATAGGGATGAATGGGTTACGAGTTGGCCGGATACACCTTGGCATATTCGTACTGGTGATACAAGCCGAATTCCTCGCTGATGCGGAGACGGTTTTCGTAGAGCGACACCATCTGGCAGAACAAGGTGGTGCGTTCCTGCTCGTCCACTTCGCGGGCGAAGGTGTAGTGCATCAGGTAGTGGAAGAGGTCTTCTTCCGGAGCCGATGCATCGTTCCAGCGGGCTTGTGCCTGCGCCTGTATGTAGTCGCTCAGGGTTTCTTCCAGGTCAATGACCTCCTGGTACATGGCCTGCGATTCCATGTCCTCCTCGCTGAAGGCGCCCGCCTCGTTGCTGCGGATAATCTCGCGGTACTGCAGGTTGCGCAGCACTTTCAGGATGACCGGACGTGCCTCGTCGGTACTCAGGTAGGGCAGTGACAGCTTGAACGAAGACGGCACGCTGCCTTCCACCAGTACGGAATGTTCTCTTTCGAGTACTTCCGAGAGGTTGCTTCGCGAACGCAGCTCAAACTGGTCTTGCAGGTACTTCACCTTCCGGATTCTCTCTACCAGAATTACCTGGCTCTTAATCTGGTTCAGGTAATTGATGATGTCCTGCTGGGCACGGATAAGGCTGTGGGCCGAGAGCTGGAGTTCGCTACGCAGTTCCAGCAGGATGCGGTTCAGTTCCTCGTCGGTAGCCTGCTGGAAAAACCGTCGCTCCTCGTGCAGGATGAGGTTTTCGGTGGTATCAATCAGCTGCTGGATGTGAATCCGCTTCTTGTCCAGGTTTTCCAGTTTGGCAATCTTTATCTGGTAAGTCGGTTCGTGCTTGAACGCATTGTCGATGCTGCTCTGCAGGTTCATGATGTTGCGGATGGTGGTACGCGCAATCTTCTGGAAGGTAATCTTGATGTTGCGCACATAGCTCTCCTTGCGCGAGGCGATCTGCTCCTTCTCGTAGTAGTCCATCAGTTCGTGCAGGAAGGCAATGTTCTCGTCGATGATGGCCGTGTTGATTTCCTCGTTCGCTTCGAGGAGCAGTTCGAAAAAGTCGAGGAAGCGGGCATCCAGTTCCACGAAGTTGCCGTTCTGGCGGATGACTTCTTTCTCTATGAGCAGTTTCAACCGGTTTTCATCGTCCTTGAGCAGTGCCAGTGCGTCGGAATAGCGGAAACTCAGCGTCTTTCGTTTCTCGAACATTTCCGTGAGCAGTCCCCTGGCCGCCGCAATGGTATTGATAATTTCGTGAATCGATCGGAATATATACATAGTCTAGTTGAAAATTCGGGCAAAGTTATAATTTGCCCGCCAATTTTCCTAATGTTCCGAAGCGATTTTCCCCCTCTTGCGGAGTGCTTTTCAGGAAGGAAAGAGCAGGTTCCAGTACTTCCCCGTCAGTACTTCAGTACTTCTTAGGCAGTACTCGAGTACTTCCCTGAAAGTACTGCAGTACTCCCTTGGCAGTACTGGCTGGATGAAAGATGATGGTGCTTGTTTGATGGAACGGGAGGCTTATTCCTGACTTACAGCAGCAAATACGGGGCGGAGCTGCTGGCTTTCGGTCTCGAAGCCGTACCAGTAGCAGCGGCCTTCTTCGGGAGCAGGAAGCTTGCACAGGCGGAGGTCATCGCGGTACGTACCTGTGCACACCGTCCACGCTTCGGGCGGAGTGACGTGCTTTGTGCGTACCCGTTCAGCCGGTTCCTTCTTGAGTGACATGCCGGCTTCAATCCATGCCCGGCTCGTGGCGGTCAGGAAATGAGGGTAGTGCTCCTTGCAGAAATGGTAGAGCAGGATACCCCGTCGCTCCAGTCCCATGGGCTGATCGATGACTCCGATTTGAATCAGGTGGTTCAGGAAACGTGTCAGAAAGTCGGGTTCTTCCACAATCAGACGGCGGGTGATTTCCTGCCAGGCCGGTGCGTTGTAGAATCCGTCGAGCAGACGCGATAGCTGGCGGGCTGTCTGTAACTCGTCGGGGGTGATTTCACGGGTCTGGAGCACTTCGTAGGGTGGAAGAGGAGAATAGCAGATGCCAAGTTCCTCGGCCCGGCGCCGCATCTCTGTGCCCGGCAGCAGTTTCAGGGATTCCAGCTGGATTTCTCCCGCACGGTATTCGGCCAGCGTGCGTACGTCGTCGAAAATCTGTGAGAGGTGATACAGCGGCAGTCCTGCAATCAAATCGGCGTGCGTTTCCATATTGTCCAGTGCGCAGAGGTAACGCAGACCTTCCAGTGCATCGGCCAGTTTGCCGGCTCTCCGGCTGACGGTAAGCACTTCTTCGTGCAGGCTCTGGATGCCTGCTTCCAGGTGAAGCAGTCCCTTAGGCATAGAAGCCAGTTCCTTTTTCAGCTCTTCTGAAAGCAAGGCCGGATGAATTTCCAGGTGGAAACGCATGTCGGGGAACTCGCGGAAGAGGTCGAACAGGGCTTTGGCCCGGTGGCTCTGGTAGTTGAATGTACGGTCGAGTACCCGGATGTTACGGATGCCTTTCTCGTGAATCAGTCGGACACGTTCGCGGATAGCCTCGACAGAAAGCGTGCGGACCGGCTTTTCTCCTCCGCTCACACAGAATGCGCAGGTGTTGAAACAGCCGCGGGTAGTTTCCAGTTGCACGAACGGCTTGCTCCAGTTGAAGAACGGACTTTGTTCGGGATTCACCAGCTTGTCGAAAGCCATTACACGTGAAAGTCCGTTGTCATGGTATTGTCCTTCTGCATCCAGAAAGCAGAGTCCCGTGATGCGGGTCCATTCCTCCGGTTGCTGCCAGCAGGCGAGCCATTGCGGAAAAGTCTCTTCACCTTCTCCACGGAACACGCAGTCTACGAAACGGTTGGTGCGCAGGAAGTCTTCGTTGTGTCCCAGAAACTCCGGACCGCCCAGTGCCACCACGCAACGGGGTAGCATGGCTTTCACCCGACTGATGACGTGCATGAGCACTTCGTGATTGAACAGCCAGCAGGTAGCTGCCAGAATATCCGGTGCCTGACGTACGACTTCTCCGGCTGTCATGCCCGGATTTTCGTTGATAGTGGCCGACACCACTCCCCATTCCAGGGACGGGTCGTGCATGACTTGTGCGTGCAAGGCCGGAAGGGCCAGTGAGGCGTGAGCGTACGAGCTGTTCAGGTCGAGCCAGAGAATTTTCATGGGTAAACGGGAATCAAGTGATGAATGAATAGGACAAAGGAAAAGGATTTGCAAGCCGATGAGAAACCGGACTGCAAATCCTTTATGGTGGCGGGACCCTTCCTTTACGGAAAATGCCCGGTACTGTTTTTTAGATTACGTACTGTGAACTGATAGATTCGTTCGACATCACGCGGCGGATAGTTTCAGCAAACATGTCGGCGATAGACAACTGTTTTACCTTAGCGCAGCGCTGTGAGTAAGGAATACTGTCAGTGAATACAATTTCTTCCAGCTGAGAGTTCTGTACACGTTCAGAAGCCGGGCCAGACATTACACAGTGAGAAGCGATAGCGCGTACAGAGCGTGCACCTGCTTCCTTCATGATGTCGGCAGCTTTGGTGATGGTACCAGCTGTATCTACCATGTCGTCAATCAGAATTACGTTCTTGTCTTTTACGTCACCGATAATCTGCATGGAAGCTACTACGTTTGCTTTTTCGCGTGTCTTGTGGCACAATACCAAAGGCACATCCAGGTATTTAGCGTATGTGCTGGCACGTTTTGAACCACCCACGTCAGGAGTAGCGATAACCAGGTCTTCCAGGTTCAGTGACTGGATGTAAGGAGCAAAGATGGTAGACGCATACAAGTGGTCAACCGGAATATCAAAGAATCCCTGAATCTGGTCAGCGTGAAGGTCCATGGTAATCAGACGGTCGATGCCTGCTACGCTCAGCAAGTCGGCTACCAGTTTCGCACCGATAGACACACGCGGTTTGTCCTTGCGGTCCTGACGAGCCCATCCGAAGTAAGGAACTACGGCAATGATACTCTTGGCTGATGCACGCTTGGCAGCGTCAATCATCAGGAGGAGTTCCATCAGGTTGTCTGAGTTAGGGAAAGTGGACTGTATCAGGAATACATGCTGTCCACGGATTGATTCTTCATAGGAAACTGCAAATTCGCCGTCTGCGAAATGAGTAATGTTCATGTTACCAAGTTCACAGCCCAGGCTGTTACAGATTTTTTCTGCAAGGTATCTCGAGTTTGTACCAGAGAATACCTTAAAAGGTGATGTTGCGCTCATTGTAAAAATAGATAATATTGCCTTATTTTCTGCAAAAGTACGCCATTTCTTTAAGCCGGACAAACGTTTCCGGCAGAATTTTAGCGAATGACTCAGTCGGCCAGTCGCTTCAATTTTCTGAAATGAGCGATAAGTTCTTGATAATTGTAGTCTGAAGCGGGGTCAAACTTGTTCCACAGTCCTCCTAAGATAGCGGCTCCCCCGAAGCCGAAATCCTTCACCTGAAGCAGGTTGTTCTCGTCTACACCTCCCAGGGCAATGACCCGTTTGTCGATAATGCCTTTCTCGGCAGCTTCACGGATGGATTCCGATGTGAAGGCTGATGCATAGCCTTCTTTGGAAATGCTGTCGAATATCGGGCTGAGGAATACGTAGTCGCACATTTTCTTGTCGACCATCACCTCGTCGAAGGTATGGCAGGATGCACTTACGTGTCCGGTATAGTTGTCCGGAATGAGCGGATTGCGATGGCTCAGGTGAATGCCCTTGAGCTTATATTCTTCTTTTAAATAAAAATGGTCGTGTACGACAATACGCTTGTGGTATTTCTCGGGAATGAGGGTTAGCAAACGCTCCGCATAAACCGGAGCCGTGTCGGGTTTACGCAGATGGAGAATGTCCAGTCCCTCGTCGAACAGAGTAGTAATGATCTTGTCTTCCTCTACAAAATAAGTAGGGGTTGTTATCAATATTAACTTCATGCGGTTACACAAATTGTGGTGCAAAGTTAGTAACGTCTTTGAAATATTCCTAATTCCTATGTATATTTATTTTTGTATACCTTGGGAATCAGTGATTTATATTGTAACTGAAAAGAGTATGCATACATAAAAAGTCCTTTTAGATGGAAAATTTAGGTGTGCTGTGTGTAAGTTTGTATTTATTTCAGCAATAAAAATGGAAAATTTAAGATATAAAAAGTCAGAAGCAGAAAAATAAATCACGGTTTTCGGGGAGAAAATAAAAAATCAAAACGATTTATTTTGTAACCATTCTTTGTGTATTAATAAAAAAATGGATAAAGTATGAATGTAAAGCAGTTTGTGTGGGGGCTTCTTTTGTGTTTGCTCCCCATCATGGTGTGTGCGGAAAAAACCTCGGGTTTGGCATGGGATGCTATTCTGTATGATCAGCCTAATACGAGTTCCGTAAAGCTCCAGAAATTGTATGCGGGTGATGTGGTCGTAATCTTGGAACCGGAGCGTCCCGATTTTTGGGTGAAAGTACAGACCCGAAACGGCAACACGGGGTATGTGGATTCGGGGGCACTTGATTTTCCTTCAGGAATGGAAGGCTCTTCTTCGGAGGGGCTTGTGCACATGCAACTCTATACACCACGTGATGGAATATACCGGGTGGTGGCTGAAGATGCTGTTTTTTTCTATGGGGAGCCAGGATATGGCGGGAGGGAGCCCGGGGTGCTTCCACAAGATACCATACTCAAGAATGTGGTGTATCGTTCAAAAGAGTGGTGTACATTTAAATTGCCAGACGGAAGCGAGGCCTATGTCAAAAAAAGATTCCTCCACAAGATGCGGCTTTATGAAGTAGCCGATGAGTTTGGCGTGGACTCTCCGGAATATGCTTCAGAAAAAGCGCTTACAGAGAATGTTCCGGGCAATACGGTCTTCAACGGATTTAAGTCCGGACGCTATGGGGTATGGCTGGTAATCATTACGGCAGGTGTGCTGATTGTAGTTTCTCTTATCAGAAAGCTTCGGACTAACATCAAACTTTATGGCGGTTTGCTGTGCCTGATGTCTCTACTTGAACTCTGGTATTTGCTTTCTCTTGGAGCACTTGATGCCGGCTGGTTCTTGATGGTGACGAGCGATGTGGGCTGGCTGAATGTATTTCTCATGGCAGGTGTTACCGTGGTGCAGATTTGGTGTCTGCTTCAGTATACCGTGGATATTCAGGAAACCTTTGTGTTTAATTTTTCATGGAAAAGCATGCTGTTTGGTGTCTTTCTGGCCCTTTTGTTGTGTGCTTTCATCATCCTGCCGGTCAGTCTGGATTCGACAGCCTCTCTTGAGGGAGTAGAACCTTTGGTGGTAGTGATTGCTTTTTTGTGTCAGATACCTCATCTGCTGATGGTATTATATGCTTTTTTCCGCAGGGCCAAAAATCGCCGTTGGGGTTTCTTCTTAGGGCAGTTGCTTGTTTACTGGGTGGCTGTGTCGGGAGCGGTAGTGGCTTGCTCCATTTCTCTGGCCTTGCTTCTTTTCATGATATTGTGTGCTATCGGTTTCTTGCTGCTGGCACGCTATGCACTGGAATATATGTTGAAGGAAGGATTCTTTACACTGGATAGAATGAGCTATCAGAATGATATTGATGGCTTGGACAACTTGGTGAAAAGCGGGCGGATGTCGGCCTCGGATGCGGCTGCTATGAAAGATAAGCTTCTTCACAATATGAATAATTTTATACCGCACCGGAAAGGCGGACTGAAATAAAAAGTGTGTAAAGATTCAGAGCAAGAATCCGCATAATAGAAGAAGGATAAGCATGACTAACCCTACAATCAGTTTGATTCTGAAGGTGCGGTTTTGGTCGGCTCGTTCTTTTTCTTGTGTCTGTTTTTGTATCTCCTCCAGTTTTTCCACGGAAAGAGTAGGAGGAAGCTCCGTGTGCCGGCATTCGGTCATTCGCCGGCGCGTTTCCTTCATACGCTCCCGGTTGCGCCGACGGAGTTCTCTGTTTTCTTTGTCCCTCCGCATCATGTCGTGGATGCATCCTAATGTTCCCATTATGGTTCTTATTTAGTGACAAGATAAGCAATAAACATCAATACCAAGATGATGGATAGTCCGATATATCTGTATTTTTTGCAGAAAATCGTTGCGATACATAGAATGGCTATCAGTAGCTGATAGCAGATCTCTCCTGTTGTGCAGTTGCTCATAAATACATTCATGATTGCTACGCCAGCCATCATAAAGAGCAGGAGATTAAGAAGAATCTTAAAAATGGTGTTTATTATTCTGTGTACTTCCATTGCTCAGTTTTCTGAATGGTTATTGAACCGAAGCCGCAATATGACTCTATACAAAGATAGTGATTATGACTGTAAAGAATGAATGATTACCTAGTCTAATTTTCAGATTCCTATTCTTTGTCTGTTTGAATGTTCGCTGAAAATTATTACATTCGCAGTAGAATCTAAATCCAGTGGTTATGAGCAAGCTATATCCGGTAGGAGTACAGAACTTTGAAGGTCTGATACATGATGGTTATGTGTATGTGGACAAAACAGCACAGATATATGAATTGTTTAATACAAATAAATACTATTTTCTGAGCCGTCCGCGACGCTTCGGAAAAAGCCTGCTGTTGTCAACCCTTGAAGCCTATGCACAGGGAAAGAAAGAGCTTTTCAAGGGACTGGCACTGGAGAAACTGGAGAAGGACTGGATGGTATATCCGGTACTACACCTGGATTTGAATACGCAGAAATACGATACGCCGGAATCACTGACCAACGTGTTGGAGGAAAACGTACAGAATTGGGAAGTACTTTATGGAGCATCTTCCAGTGAAATCGGTGTGGCCCGGCGTTTTCAGGGCATCATCCGCCGTGCCTGCGAGCAGACAGGCCGCCGTGTGGTGATTCTCATCGATGAATATGACAAGCCCATGCTACAGGCCATCGGCAATGAAGCCTTGCAGAACGAATACCGAAGTACCCTGAAAGCTTTCTACGGAGCATTAAAATCCATGGACGGCTGCATCCGCTTTGCCCTGCTCACGGGCGTAACCAAGTTCGGCAAGGTCAGTGTGTTCAGCGATCTGAATAATCTGCGTGACATTTCCATGATTGACCAGTATGCCGAAATCTGCGGTATCAGTGAGAAAGAAATTTATACCTATTTTGAAGAGGATATTCACGAATTAGCCGCAGCTACGGGCATGAGTTATGAGGAAGCTTGTGCAGAACTGAAAACAAACTACGACGGGTATCATTTCACAGAAAATGCCATTGGTATGTACAATCCGTTCAGCCTGCTGAATACCTTTGCCAACCGACGGTTTGGCAGCTACTGGTTTGAGACAGGCACACCGACCTACCTCGTCGAACTGCTCAAGCTCCATCACTATCCGATAGAAGAACTGGAACACATCGTCACCAGTCAGCCTGTACTGGACAGCATCGATACAGCCTCAACCGACCCGATTCCGGTTATCTACCAGAGCGGCTACCTCACCATCAAGGGTTACAACAAGATGTTCGAGAACTACACACTGGGCTTTCCCAACCGCGAAGTGGAACAGGGGTTCTTCAAGTTTCTGCTGCCCAACTACGCATCGGTAAGCGTAAGCAAGTCACCCTACCAGATTCAGTGCTTTGTGGAAGAAGTGATAGCCGGAAAGGTGGACGATTTCTTCGAACGGTTGAAGACCATGTTTGCCGACATCCCTTACGAGCTGGCGCGCGACCGCGAAGTGCACTACCAGAATATTCTCTACATCATTTTCAAGCTGATGGGTTTCTATGTGCAGGTGGAATACCACACCAGTCGTGGTCGGATTGACCTGGTGCTCCAGACACAGGACTACGTGTACATCATGGAATTCAAGTTGAATGGCAGCGCGGACGAAGCTTTGGCTCAGATTCGGGAAAAAGGCTATGCCGCACCTTTTGCCAAGGACAGCCGTACGGTCTACAAGATTGGTGTCAACTTCAGCGATGAGCTTCGTAACATTCAGGAAGTGAAGGTAGAGATGGGACAATAAGAAGAAACTACAAAACAAATACGTATGAAAAATTATGTGATGACGGGTGCCGCCGTGTTATCAGTCTTCTTGCTTTTCGGTTGCGGAGGGCAGAATAAACAGAAAACAGAGAAAGAAATGAATGCAGATGTGATAAAGACCGTATGTACTCAGGTAAAGTTACAAAAAGACAGCCTGCTGGCTACGCTGACGCTGGACGGTATGAAGGTGACATGGATTCGTGACAATGCCAGCCCACGGTTGATGCCGCGTACTCTCTTTCCGGATGCGACAGATGCGCTGATGGACAGCCTTTCTCTTCAAGAGGGCATACCGGCTTCCGTCAGTACGTTTTTGATTGAATGTGATGGCAAGCGGATGCTTTTTGATACTGGTGTCGGTGCTCCTGATAGCCGGATGATGGAGGGCTTGAAATCGTTGAATGTAAAGCCTGAAGATATTGACTGCTTGTTTCTTACCCATTTTCATGGCGACCATATCGGCGGAATGATGAAGGACGGTAAGGTTGTATTCCCGAAGGCTGAGGTATATGCTTCAAAGGCGGAATATGATGCCTGGATGAAAATGCTGGCTGATAAAAGGGCACAGGTAGAGATTACGATGAATGCCTATAAGGACCGTCTGCATCTCTTTGCTTTTGGAGATACCCTTCCCGGAAATGTATTCCCGATGGAGGCCATAGGACATACACCGGGGCATACCGTTTATAAGGTGGGCAAGCTGCTGGTAATTGGTGATTTGTTTCACGGGTATGCCTTGCAGAAAGGCCATCCGGAAATCTGTGCGCAGTATGACATGGATAAGACCGGAGCCATAAAAAGCCGCAAATACTACCTGCAATATGCCCGTGAAAACGGACTGGTAATGGCAGGCATGCATCTTCCTGTTCCGGCCTTTGCGGAATAGGAAGACGCTGAATGGCTTCTAACGTTACATATTGGAAAACGCCTTGAGGACATAATCGTTTCTTCAAGGCGTTTTCTATGTTTCCCGTAAGAGAAACGTATGTTCTTCGGTGCGGAACTATACGTTTCTGCTTTTGAAAACATACGGTTCGGGGTTGGGAAACGTAAAAATAAAACCAATATTTCTCGGAAAACGGAGCTTCGTTTTTCTAATCCTTTCCACAACTTTGAAATGCCGTTTCTTTTCCGTATCTTTAAAAACCAGATTTACCTAACAATCAGATACGTATGAAGAAAGTGATACTGCTTGTTCTGCTGTGCGGTGTGATGCTGACGCTCAAAGCCACAGGGCAATCGGGCGATGTGATTCGTCTGGAAGGAGAAGAATGGGTTTTGATGGCAAAGCCTATAGGATACGACTCCCTGCTATGCAGGCGGATGGAAGCTTTTCTTCCGGAAAATGTCAGTCGGTCTACGGGCAATTATAGCGGCTATACCGCTTTCTGGGAGGTACGTGACGGGTATCTTTGCCTGCAACGGGTAGAAGCGGATGTCTACGATGAGGTCAGCAAGAAGGAATCTACACGGGTGTATGAGGTGAAAGACTTGCAGCCGATTTTTGCAGCCTATTGTCGGACTGGAGAAATTCAAGCCCGCTGGTTCAGTGGGGAACTTCGGGCCGGAAAAGGAGATTTGGTGAGATACGTGCATGACGGGTTCGACCGCAACATGGAAACAGAACGGGTGCTGACCGTCCGGAACGGTAAAGTGCTGGAAACGCAGACTTATCATAATTACCGGAGAGCCGGATTGAATCTGATGAAGGCACAAGGGGAAATCGTGCGTCGGTTTCCTTGGAATAGGTTTTCTGAATATCAAGGAGAACGGATTATTTTTTCGATAAGTGATTTCCAGTTGACAGCCGACGGTCACTTTATAGACTGTGACGTACCTTTCATTTATCTGCGTTCTTCGCGGAAAATGATAAACGACGGGAATCATCCGCTGGGCCTCGCTTTTAAAGAAACGCTGAAATCCATTTATCCGTGGGAGGTGCTCTTTATCAACGGAAAGTACACGAGCGAATATCGGAATCTTACTATAACTTTGAGGGGAGATATAACGCATAATAAGGGTGATTCTGCAAAATACACGATTGTGGGTCGGGTGTATGGTGAGTCTGTCCGTCAACGTCCTCCTTATGATGTGGTACATGCTGTGCTGGTTGGCTCCAATTTGAGCATGGCTGGACAACCGTTTCAAGGATGGCTGACAGATTCCACCGGCTGCTTCCGGATAACGGGACTGGAGGCTGGAACTTATCATCTGAAAGCGGAGTATGTGGGACTCGCTCCTTGTGATACGGTAGTAACCCTCCCTTCGCAGCATAATGACACGCTGCGGATGGTGCTTCCTTTATGGTATGATTATATTTTGAAATATGACTGTTCGCCGGAGTTGTCGAAAGAAAATATCCTCAAGGGACATCCCAAGCTGCGCCTGGTAATACCGGAAGAACAGGAACAAAAAATCTGCACACACTTTTTCTGGAAAAAATACGGCGTGAGTTATGACGCTTTTTATCCATTGAAGAAAGATGGAACACTGGACTGTTATCTGGGTGTTCCCAATCATCTGCTGACAGCTTATAATCAGGTGGTTTTTGATTATCTGGATAAGAAGTTTGGCACTTCATGGCGCAAGGAGGCTCCGAAAGGAATATTTGGTCTGGATAAATCTTTAGATGAATTTCGTGACTATAAATGGTTTATCAAGACTTTACATAAGGAAAGCAAATATCCGGTAAAGTTGCTGAGCAAAGGAAAAGAGTGTCTGCTTCGCATTGAATATGTAGTGGACAGTAACGGATATGTAGTGCAACCGAAAATCATTTCTTGCAGCAACCGGTCGTTTCGGAAAACAGCATTGGACACTTTTAAAAAGGTGATGAATGTCCCTACTTTATTGAAGGCAGGTAAAGATACACTTGTAGTTCAATATAAACTGGATTCTTCTGCTACTGTTAATCCGGATACTGATGTGCTGGTTATCGGCTATACACCATGTGATAAACCGATACTGATGGAATAGATAAAAGGATTAATTGTTTTCATTAAAATGGAATGAATATTGCATACCAAAAGGGAAATACCGTGTTCAGAAATCATTTAGTAGAGGTGATGAACACATTCTTTTGACAGACAGTTTTGAGGTTAAATAAAAAATGTGTGGAGTATGAAAAGCTGGTATATTTATTTCGTGGCGATGATGGCGATATGCGGACTGGGATGCAATCGCACGGCATCAAAAAAACAGGTTATGTAGATTGGACCTGCCGATGCACAATGCCTGAACTGTGATACGCTGGGGACTACTGTGCGGATGAATATGATACAGAACCATTATCCGCTTGATACGAAGAATGTGTATGCAATCCTATTGAATCCTAAGCGTAAGTCGCTGATTTTTGGTGGTGACTGGACGTTGCAGAAATGGGAAAACGGCTCGTGGATGGGTGCAAAGATGAATGGAATGTATGGCTTTGGAGATGTAGGTATACAGTTAAACTTTGCTCCTGATTATTATTGTTTTAGTTATCCTGTCAGTTGCTATAGAATTACACCTGGAAAATATCGGATTATTCAATCATTTCATGACGGGAGGGAAGAAATTACAGTAAGTGCCGAGTTCTGGATAGATAAATAACGGCCAATTGTTTCACGGAAAAATCGATAATACAATGAAAGGAAGATGAGCAAACAGTTTATCAGGTAGTGGAGGAGATGCCGGAGTTTCCTGGTGGTATGCCTGCCTTAATGGAGTTCATCCGGAAAAACCTGCGGCATGACAAGGCTGAAAAGAAGGAGCGTGTCATCATTCAAATAGTAGTAGATAAGGAGGGTAATGCCACGAACCCTGTGGTGTTGCGAAGTACAAACCCGACGTTGAATGAGGAAGCCCTGCGCATTGTCAGTCTGATGCCGAAATGGAAACCGGGCAGACAAGCCGGGAAGAACCGGAATGTAAAGTTTACTTTTCCGGTAACTTTCGAATCTTCTGATAAAGGACTTCAATGATCTGTATGGAAAATATGTTGCAATGTAGATGTTTTTCCTTTCAAAAAGATGTTTATTTATTTTTTTATATAATTTTACAACTGTAATTAAATAAATGCCTATGAAAATGAAACCTTTGTTGTGGAGCTTGGTAATGTGTGCTGTAGTGTGCTGCATCAGTCTGTTCGTCACGCAATGGATGGGACTTGCCGAGAAATGGTGTACCCTAGTGAGCGTATTTCTTGGCATTGTCGTGGGAATTGGTTGCAACCAGTTGTGGCAGCGTGTTTCCCATTGAATCGATTCTCAGGCAAGCGGAATACTTACCTGAGAATTTTTTCATCGGATAATCCCCGTGTCACTGTCCTTCAGCTGGATGGAGCGGTTGACAGCGCGGAACTTGCGTCCTTTGGTCAGGCGCCACGTCACGGTCAGGTTGACGAGGTTGCAGGCGTCGCGACTGTAGAGGGTGGTGGTCTTCTGGAGGTTCCGGTTCAGAACTTCCGATTCAAACATTTTGTATTTGTGTTGAAAGGGCTGTTGCCAGATAAGGGCAAACTGCCAGTCTTTGTAGCTGTAGGCGGTCTTCAGGGCGATGTCGCCTCCGCTGTAGCCTTTGGTTTCCCCTTCTAGAAAGCGGGAACCGTTGTCGGCGTAGGCATGGAGGGAGAGGTTGCCCAGGTAGGCGTTGACGGCCCCTGTGAAGAAGTAGGACGTGTAGCAGTGTGTGTAGTCGTGGCCGAAGTTGAAGCAGCGGAACAGTCCCCCGTAGGCCGTGACGGAGAGTTTTTCCGGCATCAGCCAGTAGCTTGCATAGGCCATGGCGTGCAGGGCGTCAATCTCTTTCTGGTTGCGCTGGGTATAGATGAACCGGTCGTCGGACGTGCGTTCGTACACCGCCATGTTGGGGTGAGGACATTTCTTGTAGAAGCCTTGCGCATAGGCTTGCAGGCGGGAGTCGTTGTACGACAGCCGGAGGGTGTGATACGTCTCCCGGTTGGGCTTGAGGTCGGGACTGCCTACGGTCCATTCCATGCGGTTGGTGCGGATAGCGGCATCGCTGATCATGGCCACCCGTGAGGTGCGTTCGTTCAGCTGGAAATTGTAACTCAGTTGCAGGGAGTGGGTGAAGTTGTAGCTCAGGGCTGCTTTCGGACAGAAACTCCAGTAATCGTACGAATGGGCTTGCTGACGGTAGTGCAGGTAGCTGCCTCCGATGCCTGCCGAGTAGCGTAGCTTGCCCCACGTTCCCTTGATTTCGGAGAACAGGTACACGCGGTTGTGGTGCATGGGGGTGACGGAAGAAACATTGCCCGTGTATTCATTGTTCGTGTATTTCTGGCTGTAGTTGAGGCCGGCAGAAAGGGTGAAGGGCTTCAACCGGTTTTCGTATATGGCCTCGCTCAGCAGGGAGTAAGTGCGTCCGTCCACGTCGTAACGGTAAGGCGAACCTTCGTCGTAACTGTCGGAAGAGCGGGTGCCGATGTACGTGCCCACGGCATTGAGGGTAAGCGACTGCCGGGGGGAGAACTGCTGGAAGTAGTAGAGGTCGAGCACCGGACTGCTGCTCTGGCTTTGTTGTTGTTCGAGGGCGGTATATGTCTGTGCCCCGTCTACAATCTGTTTCTGACTGAAATCGCCCGGCACGTGACTGAAATCGCTGCTCAGTGAAGCCTGAAACACGTAGCGGCTGGAGTCGGCCAGGTTGTAGGTCAGTTTCATCTGGTTGCTCAGACTCCGGTTGCGCGAGGCGAGGTCGTTGCGCTGGATGGTATAAATGGAGCCGTCGTTCAGGTGGTAGTGTGCGGTTTCCTCCGTCCATATTCCTTTAAAATCCCGGTAGCCGAAGCTGTAGTTCAGCGACAGCTCACTCTTTCCCGTGTTCCATTTGCCGTACACTGTGTAATCGCCGTCGCGGGTAGTCAGTGCCTGGGTGAGCGAGGTTCCTAAAGTATATCCGTTGTCTGCCCGTCGGGTAGTGATGTCAATGACGTAGGCAATGCCGTCGCCATAGCGCACGCCGGGGTTGTCGATGAAGTCAATCTTGCGGATGCTTTTCGGGTCGAGCGACAGCATCTCTGCCTTGTCCGCAATGATGCCGTTGATGCGAATCTGTACACTTCCCCGCTGGTCGATGGCCGAGATGCTGTGGCCCACCTCGTCCACACGGATATTCGGGAGGGTGAGTTGCTGGAGCAGACTGTAGCCCGAACGGGAAGAAGCTTTCTGTTGTTCGGAGGGATAGAGTAGCAGGCCGTCGGTCTTGTGGATAATCCGGTCGGCCTTGACCTCCACTTCGCCTAGTTCTACGGTGGGTTCCACTTCCTGTGCGAAAGTGGGAATGGCCAGCAATAAAAGAAGAAAGATGCTGGCCAGAAATCGGGAGACGGTCAGCAGAAGCCGACTTTCGGTCTCCTGCTGGAAAAGTAATCTGAGTGTGTTCATTTGTTCCTGTGTGTAAATTTCAGGAACAAAAGTAGGAGGCTGTCACGAAGGCGTCAAAAACCGACGCTGACATTTGCCTGACAATTCGCTGTCAGTTTTTCAATTCGTTGATTTCCAAGGAATAGTTTCGTCCTCTGTCGGCCACTATTTTCAGTCGCGTATGCTCCTCTACAATGGGTTTCAACCGGCGGATAAGGGTGTAGAGCGTATCGTTGGCATCGTCTTTCTTGGGCCAGAGTGCCGCGCAGATTTCCTCTTTCGAGATGGAGTGGGAAGGTGACTGCCAGAACAGCCGCATCAGTTGCTGTTGCATGGGGGTGAAGCGGATAGGCATGTGGTCGACGCCGTAGAAACGGTCGTCCGCATCCGAATACGTCAGTCCCCCGAAATCTTCGGCAGATTGTGTACCATCTTCAGCCGGTTGTCCGTATCCTCCGACGGGTTGCAGCACCAGATTCTCTTTCTCTCTTTTCCGTAAGTACAGCATCGAACCGATGGCCCAGAGGATAGCCGCTGCCATCAGTCCGGCAGGCAAGCGCTGGTCGGACATGCTGAATACGGCCGCTGTCGACAGACGGGTATAGCCTTTCAGGGCCAGTGTCTCGCCTGCGTGTCCGTTTCTTATCATCAGTGTATCGCTGTAGATGGCCTGTTCATCCGTCGAACCGCCCTGATATTCCTTGTCCACCACGTCGAACGTGAGGAAGGAGGTTTCCTTCAGTCGCCGGTTCTTCAGGTGTCGGCAGAACCGTTCGTCGGACACGGCAATCAGTACCTGTCCGCCCGAAGTACGCCGGAGCTGCTTGTATGCCCGTATCGTGTCTTGTGTCACAATGGGCTCCTTCTTTTCCAGTAAAGTCAGTGCCAGTGCCTGATTCAGGTCGGCTGTTATTTCGTTTCGTGTCACGTGGTAGTTATGGCGTCCGGCCAGCAGGGAAGTCAGCATCAGCGCCAGAAACACGGTGACGGATAGTAGTCTGCGATTCATAAATATCGGGTTTGGTTTCTGCAAATGTAATGAATTCTGTGTTTCCTGATAGTATACGGGCGATATAAATATAATCAATGCGTAGCCAGATACCATGAAGTCTGCGAGTAGGAACTTGCCAAGCTGTTTGTGCTGGGTGCGGAGGTGGTGATGCCGGAATAACGCTCTATGGGAAGCGGACCACGGGCTGCAGTGAAATATTTCTCGGTGTGTGCCTTGTAGGGAACGACTTGTTCCAGCAAAGTCTCAAACTGGGCCAGTTGCTCTGCATCATCGCTGCAAAGGGCACGGACATAATCGCCGAAATCATAGAATATCACGGGAGAATAGCCATCCATACGCTGAATGGAAGCCGCTTGTGAGTCGTCCAGCGAATAGCGGGAATGAATGTCTTTCATTAGGAGAGCCAGTTCGTCCAGTCGGGAGCAGTCGGTCACGGCAATGGTACCGTAGGGGTATGTGTAACTGGAATAGAATTGATAGAAGGTCTGGCAGATGGCGCTGTAGTCGGGATTCTCCGCCAGCAGGTATTCTCCGATGTGGGAGTAAGGCATACCGTAGACCATGATTTCCGTGGGGCAGGCTATCAGGTGACGGGTCACGTGGCGCAGGTCGTAGGCTGCCTCCAGCGAAGACATGTAGCAGTCGTCAAACAGGATGTATTCCATTTTCAATCCGCAGTTGGAGAGACTCTCGGCGAGGGTGGTTACCTCCGTCTGGTATTCTGCTGTCAGTCCCCCGAAAAAGCGGGTCAGGGGAGTGTGTGAGTACTCCCAGTGATAGCGGGGTTTCGTAGTGGCACGTGCCTTGCTTTGGGCGACGGGCAGCCATCCCATGCCGTGGCAACCCACAATCAGGGAGTAGGTTTTAGCAGGAGCAAATGATTTCATGTCGTTCAGAATGCCCGTGAGACCCTCTTCGGTCGTAAATGCAGGACGGGTATATTCTTTCAGTATCTGCCGGGTGCAGGTACCGTTATTGACCGTGATTTCAAACAGTTCTGCTTCCGTGAAACTGGTAGACAGAAAGACGAGCACTCGCTCCTTGTCCAGCCCTCTGCGGGAGATGGCGTCTTCCATATCCTCGATATTCTGGTAGAAATAACTCGTCAGGTTGGTGGACCACGGCAGGTACATGAAGAGTGTCCGTTCGCTGTTGGCAGACGGAATTTCTTCTTTCCGGCAACTCGTCAGGCAGGAGAGTCCGATGACAAGCAATATGGGAAACAGGCGGATAAGTTTCATGAAACTTGCACTATTTTTTATAGGTGATATTGAAAGGCAGAACCTGGAACACTTCGCAGTCGGGCGTAATCAGTTCCAGCTTGTAGGTGAGAGAGGTTCCGTCTGTACCTTCCGTCAGCAGGTCGAGCACTTCTTGCGGAAGAAGGTCCTTGAAGCTGATTTTGCCGCTGTTCATGCGCAGATAGCGTGCCTGTCCGTTTGTGTCCACGGCAAGCAAGGCCACGGGAGCATACTGGCTCAGGATACTTCCGGTGTATTCCTTGCGCGGGGTGACTTCCATGCTGCCGAGGTCGTAGGAGATTTCATGACCATCGGGTGCAAAGAGTTTCTTTTCCGGATTGACGGTGATTTCCGTGTACGTGAAGTCGTAGATGTCCGTACCTTCGGGTTCCAGTTCCTCATCGGTAGAGAAGATGACCACCTCACAATGACGCAGACGGTCGTAGCCTGTGAGATGCACTCCGTTGCTCAGCAGCTTAACCTTGACATGATTCCCTTGTGAAGTGATTTCGCAACTGCCTTCTCTGGCTGGTTTGAAAGTGAAAGGACCGTTGCTGCTCAGCACGTTGAATTCTGTTTCTTTTCCGGAGATGATGAGCGGATTTTCCTGTACCGATACGGTCAGTTCGTGAATGGCCGATAAATCTGTATGATATGTTTTCTGCACCTCTTCCAGTTCCTGATTCGTCATCCGCTGGTAGATGGAATAACCGTAGATTTCTGTTCCTCCTGCCCGCACTCCCAGGTGGACAAGTAGCTCCATCGTGTCGCCGTTGACGGAGAGTAGCTGGAACACCGTGCGCTGGCCGTCGAGCAGACGGTTCTCATCCGAGTAAGTATAGGTATAAGTCCGGAACCCCAATGCAGGATAGGCATCCACGTACATGTATGCTTTCAGGGACGAGTGGCTTTCCACATAATATTGGATTGGCCCGGCGCCATCTAAGTCTTTGTAATAATCCTGCGTCTGGCAAGTGCCGTCGGGATTGATTTCGTAGGTGTGGACGTGCTTCCAGCCGTATCCCACTACGTCCTCCTCGAAGCGGGCGGAAGAAATGGGGGTGAGAGACGCTGGCTCACATTCTCCGTTTTCATTGAATGTGAAGGTTGGAAAGTTCACGTCGTCGTGATTGCAGCTGGTGAAGCAGAAGATGCAGAGGAATACCAGCAGAATGTCAGTGAGTCGTTTTGTGTGCATGAGGAATAAAATGTCAAGTGTTTCCTTTTTTCCAGAAAAAGTCAATGAATATACGCTGTAAGAGAATCAGCATGGCCAGCATGCAGACGGAGTACTGCAGAAATGCTTCCTGACTTTTGAGTCCATAATAAAGACCTACAATGAAGCACAACTGACAGAGATAACCTAAAATTCTGAGTAACATAGTTCTTTTTGATAAAGGTTTGATTCCCAAAGTTAGCATAAAAAACAGAGAATCGGAAATTGAGGCATGAAAAATCCCCTGCCAAGCCTTTGTTTTTTATCTTGTTCTGGCAGGGGAAGGATAATTATGCAAAAATCGGGACTCGTTTATTTCCAGTTGCTTGGAATGGATTCATAGTCGGTCAGGTTCGTGCAGTTGTTGAACGCGCTGGTGTGACTGGTGATTTCAAGGAATTCATTCGGGTAATCCTTACGTTCATACAAGTGCACTTTTTTTCCGTTTATCAGGGTGTAGGGCGATTCGCCGGTGAGCGAACTGCAGCTTTTGAACAAGAGACGGACAGCTTGCAGGGTGCGCATGGAGTCGAACAGTCCGGTGGGAATGCGTTGCAGGCTCTTGCATCCGGCAAAGGCTTCCCACATGGAAATCACCTGTGTGTTGTTTGCAAACAGCTTTTCGGGAATCTCGCGGAGGGAGGTACATCCCTTGAATATGCCATCTAATCTGGTAACCTTGGTCATGCTGGCAAACAAGTCTTCCGGGATTTCAGTCAATGAGGTGCAATTCGAGAAAAGACCGTAGGCATCCATGACGGAGTTGATTTCTGACACACTCTGTATGCCCGGACAGTTGGCAAACAGTCCTTCGGGCAGACTTGTGAGCGAGCTGCATCCTGAGAAGCCACATTGTATGTATCCTAAACGGGTATTGTTACGGAACAGTCCGGCCGGAATCTCTTTCAGGTTTTCACATCCGCTGAACACATCGTTCATGACATAGATGTCTTTGTTGCTTGCAAAGAGGTCTTCGGGCAGATAGAGCAGTCCTGTGCAGCTGGAGAAGGTTTCGTTGAAGTTGCGGGCACTGGAATTCTGGGCGAAGAGATTGAGCGGAAGTGAAGTCAGTCCCGTACAGCCCTGGAAGGCTCTGTCGAACGTCTCGGCGCCGGTGGCCATGGCAAACAGGTCTTCGGGGAGGTTGGTCAGTCCCGTACAGCCTTCAAAGCAGGAGGTGAAGTCCGTGATGGCGGACAGTGCTCCTTTGGTGTCGGCAGCCAGCTGGGTCAGTGCGGTAACATCTTCCAGTCTCAGTGTTTTCAGTTCGGGCGTACCCCATTGTGTGATGCCGATGAGTGAACTCTTGAGGATTTCTCCCTTGGTTGTGCTGTTGGTTGTCAGAGATTCTACCGTACCCTTGAATGCTACTTCTACCGTCGATTCAGCACCTTGGGCATAAACGTGTGACAGGTCGGCCGAATATACGTATGACTTGTCGAGCACCTCGGTCACCCCGTCGCCCCAGTCGATGACACCTTTCACCCGTCCTTCAAACGGAAGATACACCGTGCGGTTGTTCAGGTTGTTCAACGCGTATTTCATAATCAGCGCATCTTCCTTGCCGCGCATGGCAGTAGTGACGGTATACAGTGAAAGTCCATGCAGAGGACCTGGTTCCGTACCGCCTTGCAGGTAGATGTAGTATTTGGTTGCTTCCGTCAGTCCGGAGAAGGTACACGTAGGCTGGCTTTGAAGGTCGAAGAGGTATTCAAAAGGAAGTCCTGAGCCTCCGTTTTTCAAATCCTGAATGACTTCGAACAAGGGGATGCTGTCGGTAGAGATGTAGGTGGAATAGAAACGGGCGTCGTTCTGTCCTTCCAGTGTCAGTGTGATTTCATTGACGCCTGCATCTGCCTTGGTCACGCTGATATGAGGGGCAGCTGCCTGTTCGATGGGGATGGTGGCCAGCAGACTGTCTTTGTCGGTGGCATAAATCAGCAGGTTGTCGGTCTGTTTCTCGCTGGAGTAGTTGGTGTAATACTGCAGGTACTCTTCGCCGTAGAATGAATACTCCGGATTTTCCAGGATGAACGAATAGTCCTCCTGTTCAGTCAGTTCACCTTCGCTGAATTTCTTGAATTTCTCCAGCACATAGCGCATACTCATGATGTTGGTCTGGCATTTCACCTGTATGCCTTCCCCGTCTCTTACGGCAGGCAATTCGATGCGGGTCGTTTCCAGATTGAAATAGGGAGCCGCTCCGTCGGTAGTACCCACTCCGTTCAGATTGCCTGAGCTGCTTCCGTCTCCGTTTTCGTCGTCTTCATCTTCATCACCACCTCCTAAAATATCCTCTAATTTTTCACACGAGGTAAGGGTGGAGGCTAAAAATACGGGTGTCATGCCCCACACAAAAAGGGCACAGCCTGAAACCAGCAGCGATTTCAGGGCTGTCGTTGCTTTACTTTTGTTCATACTAAAGATAAGAATAATAGGATAATTTACGTTTGTGCAAAAGTAAGGCTATCTGAGGAGCTGTGCATTACCGAAAACCGTGATTTTCAGCGGGTCGGACGGGAAACTATACCAGCGAAATGACGTAGCTTTCCAGACTTCGCAGGTCGATGTGCCAGAGTTTTCCGCTCAGCACGTACGGACTGCCCAGGATGACTTTCATCGTCTCGCTGGCTTCCACGCAGCCTACTACGCCCGGAGTGACACCCAGCACGGCCTTGGAGGGGTGGGGCATGGCGAGCATTTCCTTTTCGTCGGGGAAGAGGGTGCGGTAGTCGGGACCGCCCTGGTAGTTGAACACGGAGACTTGCCCGTCGAACTCGCGGATGGCACCGTACACGTATACCTTGTCCAGCCGCACGCAGGTGTCGTTAATGAGGTAGCGCGTGCGGAAATTGTCGCAGCCGTCCACCACAATGTCGTAGTTGGCAATGAGGCATTCGGCATTCTGCGGGGTGAGCCGTTCGTTCCAGGCTTCTACGCGGATGTCGGAGTTGAGGGCCTGCAGACGCAGTTTGGCCTGTTCGGCCTTGGAGAGTCCGATTTCAGGTTCGCTGTAGAGCACCTGCCGCTGGAGGTTGGTTTCGCTCACGGTATCGTCGTCAATCAGTCCGATGGTGCCCACTCCGGCACCGGCCAGGTAGAGGGCAATGGGCGACCCCAGTCCGCCCACTCCCACGATGAGTACGCGGGCCTGTTTCAGCAGGAGTTGTCCTGTCTCGCCGATTTCGTCGAGCAGAATCTGTCGGTTGTAGCGTGACGCTTCTTTTTCGGTCAGTTTCATAAGGTTAAAAGGGGAATAAAGTGAGTAAAGACAGAAAGGCATCCGGAAGTCGGGATAATGGCCTCAGGATGCCTTCTGAAGAGGGTTATACTTGTCTTGAAAAAACGCACTTGCGTTTTGGAAAAACGTCCTTGTGTTTTCATCCAAACGCACTAGTGTTTGAAGTAAAACGTACTTGCGTTTCAGGGAAAACGTAAAGGCGTTTTTGCAGAAACTCTCCAGCGTTTTTCAGAGAGTGTTCCGGAGGGCTTTTCAGCGGGCCGCAGCGGCGGTGGCGTGCGACTGTGCCACGTGGTCGAACGAAGCATCCCAGTCCTTCCATACCGGTTCGCGTCCCAATGCCTTGAGGGCCTTCTCGATTTCTACGGCTGTACGTTCGTCGCTTACATGGAACTGCTCCAGTGCCTGCGGGTAGGTGTAATATCCGCCCGGTTCCGTCTTGCTCTCGGCACTCATGGTAGTCACACCCAGTGAAGCCATGTGGTCGCGGATATTGGCCGGTTCGCGGGTAGAGTAGGAGATGTCTACGTCGTGGTCGAAGATACGCATGGCGAAAGTCACCTGTGCCAGTTCCTTGTCGCTCATGATGACATTAGGCTGGAAACCTTCGTTCTCGGCCGGCCGCATGCGCGGGAAGTTCACGCTGTATTTCGTCTTCCAGTAATGCTTCTGCAAGTAGCGCAGGTGGTAAGCCATCATGGTCACGTCCGTACGCCAGTCCTCCAGTCCGATGAGCACACCCATGCCGATGGAGTGTACGCCGGCCTGGCCCATGCGGTCGAACCCGTTGACACGCCATTCGAACTTCGACTTCATGCCGCGCGGGTGGTACACGTTGTAGCGGGCTTTGTTGTATGTTTCCTGGAAACAGATTACGCCGTTCAGTCCGTGGTGTACCAGTTCGGCATACTCTTCCGTCTTGAGCGGCATCACCTCGATTTTCAGGTTCGAGAAGTACGGTTTGGCCAGGTCGAGCGCCTTGGCGATGTAAGGCACACCCGCCTTGGCCGGATTCTCACCCGTCACAATCAGCAGGTTTTCGAACGGGCCGAGCTTCTTGATGGCCTTGTATTCGTTTTCAATCTCTTCGGGTGTCAGGATGGTGCGCGCCATGGGGTTGCTGATGTGGAAGCCGCAGTACACGCACGAGTTGGTGCACGAGTTGGTGATGTAGAGCGGGATGAACATCGACATGGTGCGTCCGAAACGTTCTTCGGTATATTTCTTGCTGAGGCGTGCCATGGGTTCAAGGAACTTTTCGGCAGCCGGCGAGATGAGTGCCATGAAGTCGTCTACGTCGCACCGTGATTTTCCGAGTGCCCGTATCACGTCGGCCTCGGTTTTGGAGTAGATGGCCTTGGTCGTCTCCTCCCAGCTTATTTTTTCTAATTCGTCACTAAACATTTCGATAATTGATAATTAATAATTAAAAATTAATAATTAAAAACGACGGCCTGATGCATTTATGAATTGGATTTGGCGGTTTTGATGATACTGACCAGCAGTTTGATTAGTTCGGTACAATCCGACTGGATGGAATCGTATGCCGTTTTCTCGATGTAGTTTGATTCCGATAATAGCAGGAGCCAGTAGTCGGTCTCATTGGCCTCTTTCAATGCGATGTGCAGTTTGTGGGCGAAGTCGTTTTTACTTTCGGCAAACTCGGCTTCCCGTATTAGAGCTCCTATGGCCGTGCCGCTGCGCAAAAGTTGCTTGGACATGACATACTCGTTTTTCTCTGTGGTGAGAAACTGGTATGCCTTGATGATGCGCAAGGCGAACTCGGTTGCTTTCCGGTTGATAACGCTGTCGTTCTTCATCTTGTCAAATCCACGAGCAGATGCTTCCCTAAAAAAGGAAATCACCCACTCGTTTTTCATTTTTCATTATTCATTATTAATTGTTTTCAGGTCGCGGCTGAGTTTCATCGCACAGAAGTTCGGACCACACATGGTGCAGTACTCGCCGTCGGTGTGACGTCCCTCGTTGAAGTATTCCAGCGCACGGTCGGGGTCAAGACTCAGGTGGAACTGGTCGCGCCAACGGAACTCGTAGCGGGCCTTGCTCAGGGCATTGTCACGAATCTGTGCGCCCGGATGACCTTTGGCCAGGTCGGCTGCATGGGCGGCAATCTTGTAGGTGATCACACCTGTACGTACATCTTCGCGGTTGGGCAGACCCAGGTGTTCTTTCGGAGTGACGTAGCACAGCATGGCTGTACCCAGCCAGCCGATTTGTGCGGCACCGATGGCCGAAGTGATGTGGTCGTAACCCGGAGCGATGTCGGTCACCAGCGGGCCGAGGGTATAGAACGGTGCGTTGTGGCAGTGGCTGATCTGACGCTCCATATTCTCACGAATCTTGTGCAAGGGCACGTGTCCCGGACCTTCGATAAAGGCCTGCACGTTCTTTTCCCAGGCACGGAGTACGAGTTCGCCCATTGTGTCGAGTTCGGCAAACTGAGCCTCGTCGTTGGCATCGGCGATACAGCCCGGACGCAATCCGTCGCCCAATGATACGGCTACGTCATATTGAGCCAGGATGTCGCAGATGTCGTCAAAGTGCTCGTAGAGGAAGGATTCCTGGTCGTGGATAAGGCACCACTTGCTCATGATACTTCCGCCACGGCTCACGATACCGCACAGACGCTTGTCGGCCAGGTGTACGTTGTGACGACGGATACCGGCATGGATGGTGAAGTAGTCCACTCCCTGCTCGCACTGCTCGATGAGGGTGTCGCGGTAGATTTCCCAGGTCAGGTCTTCCACCTTGCCGTTCACCTTCTCCAGTGCCTGATAGATGGGCACGGTACCCACCGGCACCGGACAGTTGCGCACAATCCATTCGCGGGTTTCGTGGATGTTGGCACCCGTCGACAGGTCCATCAGCGTGTCGCCGCCCCATTTGCAGCTCCACACCGCCTTGTCCACTTCCTCGTCGATGCTTGAAGTAGTGGCCGAGTTACCGATGTTGGTATTGATTTTCACCAGGAAGTTGCGGCCGATAATCATCGGTTCCGATTCCGGGTGGTTGATGTTGGCAGGCAGTACGGCACGTCCGGCGGCAATCTCGTCGCGCACGAATTCCGGCGTGATGTAGGTGTCGATGCCCAGTTCCTTGCAGTTCATGTTCTCACGGATGGCTACGTACTCCATTTCCGGTGTCACGATGCCCTGTTTGGCGTAGTACATCTGCGTACAGCAGTGGCCTTCCTTGGCACGGTAAGGCAGGGCGATATGTTCAAAGCGCAGGTGGTCGAGCGAGTGGTCGTCACGGCGCATTTTGCCATATTCCGAGGTGATGGACGGCAACTGTTCCACGTCGCCGCGTGAGGTAATCCAGTTCTCACGCATGCGCGGCAGTCCCTTCTTCAGGTCGATTTCAATGTTCGGGTCGCTGAACGGGCCGCTCGTGTCGTACACGTACACCGGTGCATTAGGTGTCATTACCTTCTTGCCGTCTACTATGGTCACCGTCGGGGTGAGGTTCACTTTCTGCATGCCTACCTTTACAAAGGGGAAAAGGGTGCCCTGCATGTAGGCTTTCTCTGCATGGGCGTATGCTTTTTGGTCTTTTTCTTTTTCCATATAAATCGGGGTTTGTTTGCGGGTAGGGAACAGCCCCTACCGGTTGAGAAAATCAGGATTTATTCATTCAAGAAAGAAGTGAGGGGAGAGGAGGCAGATGCCACGAGGTTATCGGCCTGAATACCCAGTCCGGCTTCGTAGGCACGGCGTCCGGCAATGACAGCTTCCTTGAAGGCTACGGCCATTTCCACCGGATTTCCGGCTACGGCGATGGCGGTATTTACCAGGCAGGCAGCGGCACCCATCTCCATGGCTTCAGCCGCATGGCTCGGTGCACCGATACCGGCATCCACTACCACCGGTACGTTGCTCTGCTCGATGATGATGCGCAGGAAGTCGCGTGTCTGCAATCCCTTGTTCGTACCGATGGGGGCAGCCAGCGGCATTACGGTAGCTGCTCCGGCTTCTTCCAGACGCTTGCACAGAGTCGGGTCGGCCTGGCAGTAAGGCAATACCACGAATCCTAATTTCACCAGTTCTTCCGTAGCTTTCAGGGTCTCGATAGAATCCGGCAACAGGTAGCGCGGGTCGGGATGGATTTCCAGTTTCAGCCAGTTGGTGCCGAAGGCTTCGCGGGCCATCTGTGCGGCGAACACGGCTTCTTCTGCGGTGCGCACGCCCGAGGTATTCGGGAGCAATTGGATATGGGGGTGGATGATATGCTTCAGCATGTCGTCTTCCTTGTTGTCAAGTTCGATACGTTTCATGGCTACGGTCACCATTTCTGTGCCGGAAGCCAGGATGGCTTCTTCCATGAGTTGGTTGGAGTTGAATTTTCCTGTTCCTAAGAATAGGCGGGATTCGAATTCTTTTCCCGCAATGATTAGTTTTTCCATTGTTTTATCTATTTTGTTTATTGTTTGCTTGCTTTTACTTTTTCTTTTGGCTTGCTCTTACTTTTTCTTTTTGGCGGCAAAAAGAAAAACCGCCGTCTGCAGTTTCGGACCGGCTGCGAAGCTCCGCTCGTCGGAAGCGCAGGAACTCGCTTCGCTCAAACAGCCTGCGCTTCTTTTCGCCGTGCTTTGCTTCTCCGCTTTTCGGTCCGAAACTGAGGACGGGATTTTTTGCCGGCTGTCGCTCTTCGCCTTTGGCGAAATCGCTGTGGGGAGTTTTTGCTTCTTTTGTCTTTGCTTCGTTCTTTTTGTGGTTCCTTTGCTCGTTATTCTTTGTGGTAAAGTTGGAATTTCTTTACCAGCAAAGGTGAGTTGGAGTTTGTGATGAAATTCTGAAAATAAGAGGATTTGAAAAATATGTTTCTTTTGTTCTTCTGTCTAAAAATGAACACATCCACAAATTTTTCATTCTTCATTCTTCATTCTTAATTGACTCACGATTCTCTTCGTCTCTTCCACCGGATTCTCTGCCCTCAGGATGGTGCCGCTCAGGGCGATGCCCGTCACGCCGGTCTGCATGATGGCAGGGATGTCTTCCAGCGTGATACCGCCGATGGCTACGATGGGCAGGTGGATGCCTTCCGCCTTCATCTGCTGTACTATGGAACGGTAGCCCTCCAGTCCGAGGATAGGGCTGAGCTTTTCTTTGGTGGTGGTGAATCGGAACGGTCCGCAACCGATGTAGTCGGCTCCGGCTTCATAGTGTGCCTGTACGTCGTCGAACGTGTTGGCCGTACCTCCGATGAGGAAGTCCTTTCCGAGGATTTTCCGTGCTTCGGCTATCGGCATGTCGTTCTTGCCCAGGTGCACCCCGTCGGCCTTCAGCTTGCGCACCAGTTCCACCCGGTCGTCGATGAGGAAAGTGGCTCCGTACGTGCGGCACAGTTTCTGTACCTCCACGGCCACCGCTTCCGTCTCCTCGTCCGAGGCGTGCTTCATGCGCAACTGTACCCAGCGGCATCCCCCTTCGAGGGCCATCCGGGCCGAGTCGAGATACGAATACGTGTCGGTGAAATGTGTGATGAACTGCAACTTGAAATGATTCATGTCCATGGTCTTATCCTCCACAAGCTGCTTTGATGATGACCAGACTGTCGCCCTCGTTCAGGACGGTGTTTTCCCATTCCGCACGCGGAACCATGCGGTTATGCAGCGCGATGGCCACTCCCTGTTTCGGAAGTTCCAGCTGCTGTGCCAGTGCGGCAATTGTATGACCTTGTGTAAGTTCCGTCTCCTTGTTGTTTACCAATAGTTTCATAAGCATACTGTTTTAGCGTGTAAACCAAAGAGAGCATCCCGCGGACGGGGAAAGGAAATAGATGTCAGAATCAACAATCCCTTCGTCGGTATTAACCGCATCAGGTTCGTAGGGTATAATCTCAGCCCGGACACATCCGTGGGGCACCCCTTTGTTTACTTTCCGGCAAAGGTAGCGAAAACTTTGGAACGGCAAACGGCTGCCGTTCCTTTTTTATCTTTTTTTGCAGGCAGTGCTTATTCGTCTCTGAACAGCTGTACTTTCACGCCGAATGACAGACGGAGAATGTCGCGCATGGAGAGACTTTTGTTGGTTACCTTGCTGATGAGATACAGCTCGCAGGTGCTCAGCTCATAGAACAGGGAGACGTGGCGCACCAGGTCGTGGCGGGGACTGAACCCGAACCGCTGTCCCACGAAGATATAGGGGCGCATCTTGGTACTGAAGTTATAGTATTTGTTGGGATAGCGTCCCGGTTCCTTTTTCCAGAACTCGTCGCCCGCAATGGTGGTGATGTACAGACCGCAGTAGAAGGGTTCGGCCATCCAGTGCTCCTTGAAGCAGATGCTCCAGGGAATGTAGTTCTGCTTCACGGTAAATGTGAGACGGAATTTCTCGGCATACTTGGCCGGAAGGAAACCTACCTGGAAGTCCGTTTCCCATTGGCAACGGCGTCCGTAATCCCAGCCCACGCCCACCGAGTTGAGTCCCATTCCTCCGGCGTACTGCCATTTCAGGTGGGTGGGTTTCAGGCGTTCCCATCGTTCATCATAACGCAGGTGCTCGCGCTTGTCCCAGCGGCGTTCCTTGACGGCCGGAGCGATACTGTCGTTTTGTGCGCAAAGGGGCAGGAGCGTCATTCCGGCCATTCCTCCTGCCAGCAGCAGTTTAAAAATTGACCACTTCATAGGTATAGCCGTTTGAGTTGAGGGTGAAAAATAAATAAGAACGGTCTTTGGCGCAGCTGCATTCGTAATACTTGATGCCGTCGTCGAAGAACTCGTCTACGCTTACATTGTGTCCGTGACCGTAGACACAGAACTGCAAGTCCGGCATTTCCTTCAGATAATAATGGAAATACTCGGCGATGTTGTTGTTGAACTGTTCGGAGAAAGGGCCTGCGTGCATGGCCACCACGGTTTTTTCCACTCCTTCGGGCACGTGGTCACCTTCGTCGCGGATAAACTGGATATTGGGTACCGCCGATGAGTAGTCGAACTCCAGGGCATTGGTATTCAGACACAGAAAACGCACGTTACCGGCAGTAAAGGCGAAATCTTCCGTACCGAATATCTTGCGGAACACGTCGAGTCCCGTAGCCAGACAGTCATGGTTGCCCAGCAGGCAGACGAAAGGCACCCTCAGTCCGCTGAGAATGTCGCGCTGTTTCTCAAATTCCAGTTTCAGGCCGAAGTCGGACATGTCGCCTGTGTGGAGAACAAAGTCCAGGTCGTCTCGCAGGTTCAGTGTCTCCACGGCATCCTCCGTTTCGTCGTACCAGCGTTGCGTGTCACTGATTACGGCAAACCGGATTTCCTCTTTTCCTCTGGTAGCCGTTTCAATCCGTTCGATGTTCCGGCGGTTCACGTCTGTTTCCCCGTCAATGTCCAGGTCGTACGGATGATATTCAATCATGTCGCATCCGCCCAGCGTCAAAGCCCACAGACAGAAACACGACTGTAGGAAGGCGGAGCGGAAACGATGGAAATGCATAAAAAGAATGTGCATAAGCAATGTGTTTTGTTTATGCAAAGGTAAGGTATAAATACCTGTAGTCCGTTTTTCAGAAAGTCGGATTTTCTGTCTTAAAAGTCGGAATATGGCTATTCCGGATAGATTTCGTGCGGAGAAGGAAGCTGCTTCCAGCCTTCTCCGAAGGTATCGTACGCATCCGTCACCACCACAAACGCTCTTGGGTCGGCCTCCTTGATTTTCAGTTTCACACCCTGCACCTCCTGGTAGCTCACTACGAGGAAAATCATTTCCTTGTCCTTGCCCGTGTAAAGTCCCGAACTCTTGATGCAGGTAGCCGTGCGGTCCAGGTCCTTCAGAATATACTGGTGAAGCGGCTGCAACTCATGGTCGCTGATGACAAAAATCAGTTTGTCGTTCTTCGCCCCGTTAATCATGTAGGCAATGACCCGCGAGATGATGAAGATGGAAATGAGCGAATAGAATGACAGGTGCCACGAAGGTTGCGTAGAGTCGCTCGCCGTACCCAGTCCGAAACCGATAACCACCAGTCCGAAGCACACTACCGCTCCGTCCACCAACAGAATGGCCCGTGAGAAACGGATGTGCGCATATTTCTGTAGCAGCATCCCCACGATGTCACTTCCGCCCGTGGTAGCCTGACTGCGTATCACGATGCCCGTACCCACACCGATGACCACTGCTCCGATGATGCACGTCAGCATCAGGTGGTCCGTCATGTTCATGCTGCCTCCCAGCAGTTGTGCCGGGTCCAGACTCTCCAGTGCTTCGCGGGTAGGGTAGACCAGCCGCGACATGGTGTTCATCAGCAACGGAGTAAGCAGGGCTGCCACAATGGTGCGTATCCCTAACTTTGCTCCCAACAACAGCACCGACAGGATGAGCAGCGGAATGTCGAACATATAGCCGAACGTACCCACCTGAATGGACGGGAACAGGTTGTGGAGTACGATGCTGGCCCCGTACACTCCTCCGGGCACAATGTTATAGGGATTGATAAAGAATACGAATCCGGCCGCCAGGATGGTACATCCCACCACGATGCTGGCCCATGCATAGAGAGTCTGTTTCATACTTGTTTCTTATTTTTATGCGACAAATATACAGAATTCTTTCTTTCACCCATTAGAAAGCAGCCGGAAAAATCCCGCAAAATCCCAATTTTTAGGTATTTCAAATCCGCACTGGATGCCGTTTCTTTGCGATGTCAAATCAAACATGTAGAAAATGAAGAAAACTGGTATTTTTTATGGTTCTACCACAGGCACCACCGAGTCTGTGGCCCGCCTGATAGCGGAAAAGCTGGGAGTATCCCCGGCAGACGTACACGATGTGAGCAAATTGGATGCTGCCCTGGCAGAGAGTTACGAAGCCCTGATTCTGGGTACCTCTACCTGGGGTGACGGAGAGTTGCAGGACGACTGGTACGATGGCATCAAGGTGCTGAAAAACGCCAACCTCTCCGGCAAGACCATCGCCCTCTTCGGCTGCGGCGATTCCGAATCCTATTCCGACACTTTCTGCGATGGTATGGGTATCCTCTTTGAAGACCTGAAAGACAGCGGATGTACCTTCGTGGGAGCCGTGCCCGACAGCGATTACACCTACGCTTCTTCCGTGGCCGCTGCCGACGGAAAATTCGTGGGACTGGCCCTCGACGACGTGAACGAAAGCGACCGGACCGATGCCCGCGTGTCGGCCTGGACAGAGATGCTCAAAGCCGATCTGGCCTGATTCCTTCCGACCTCATTTCTCTATCTTCTAAATCCGTAGCCCATGATGACTCCCGATATCAATCCCGTAGAACTGAAAGTCTTTCTCAACCACATCTATGAGCTGAAGAAAGGCGTGCGTCAGATGGTGTTGTACACCACGAACAAGCGATATGAAGACTTTGCCGTGAAACGTCTGCGAAGCCAGCGCATCAAGTTTGTGATTCAGCCGGTGGACGACGAGCGCATCAATCTCTTCTTCGGCAAGGCGGAATGCATTGAAGCCATTCGCATGATGGTGACACGTCCCCTGAACCTGCTCACTCCGGAAGAAGATTTCATATTGGGAGCCATGCTGGGTTATGACATCTGTGCCCAGTGCAAGCGATATTGCACCCGCAAGGCACGAAAAATGGGAGCTTGAAAAGGCTCCCATTCTTTTTTCAGTTTCCTCTATACGTAGAATATCCGTAAAGTGAAAGCGTAATTGGCACATGGTAGTGCTTGCCGTCCTTGATTTCGAACACCACTTCGATGAACGGGTAGAACGAATCCTGCTGCAACCGCTCGAAGTAGGGCGTCACGTGATACGTCAGGCGGTAGATGCCCTTGTGGTCGGTCGTGCCTTCCTCCAGGAAATCCTTCACGCGGCCGTTCTCGTCGGTCTGTCTTTCCTCCAGCAGCGCCCAGGTCTTGCCGTCGGGCTGAAGCTGCGATAGACTGATTTTTACTCCCGCCGCAGGCTGCCCCTGCTGAATGTCCAGGATGTGGCTGGAAAGTTGGTAACTCTTTTCCTGTGCAAAGCCCGCCAGGCTCCACACCATCACACATAAAGTCCAGATTAGTTTTTTCATGATTCTTTGATAGTTGAATGGTTTAACAAGATTGTAACAATTACAAATATGATGAAAACTTTCTTTTTCTGCAAGCTTTCTCCTTTGCAGCCCCTCCGATTTTGAGGTTATTAACTAAACTCCTGCCTGCGGTGTGCCGTTTACCTTGTATTTTTGCGCCATGAAATACATTTACCTCCCCATCGGATTCCTGTCGCTGGCACTGGGTGTGGCCGGTATTTTCCTGCCCGTGCTGCCCACCACACCCTTTCTGCTGCTTTCGGCTGCCCTCTTTTTCCGCAGTTCGCCGAGAGCTTACCAGTGGTTGCTGAACCACAAGCTGCTGGGACCTTATATCCGCGATTTCCGTGAGTCGCGCGCCATCCCTCTGCGTGCCAAGATTCTCGCCCTGAGTCTGTTGTGGCTCACCTCCCTGCATTGCATCTTCCTGATGTTCGATGCCCTCTGGCTGAAAGCGATGATGCTTGCCGTAGCCGTGGGAGTGACCCTTTATCTCTGTTCCCTCAAAACCAAACGAAATGACTGATACCCTCTCTTTTTGTGGCCGTGAGGAAGCCATCACCCGCATGAACCGCTTTGGCAGCGAAGACCGCCCGTTCTTTTTCCTGATAGATTATACCGCCGAGAAATGCCTGGTGGAAGAACCCCACCGTCTGCCTTCTTCGGAACTGCTGTTTGCTTTTCCGGGAGCCACGAACGTGCCGCAAGGAATGTCCGCTACTCCGCGTCCCGTATCTTTCTTCTGGGAGCCTCATCCGATGAGTTTTGAGGAGTACCGTCGCGGATTCGACATCGTACACCGTCACTTGCATGGCGGCAATTCCTTCCTGGTGAACTACACCTGTGCTACCCCCGTCGATACCGACCTCATCCTGCGGCAGGTGTTCGACCATGCCCGTGCTCCCTACAGATTGTGGGTAAACGACCGCTTTGTGGTGTTCTCGCCCGAAATCTTTGTCCGGATAACCGATGGCTTTATCTATTCCCATCCCATGAAAGGTACGATGGATGCCACGCTGCCCGATGCCCGCGAACGCTTGCTGGCCGACCCGAAAGAAGCTGCAGAGCATGCTACCATCACCGACCTTATCCGCAACGACCTGAGCCGTTTCGCCACCGAAGTCACCGTGATCCGCTACCGCTACCTCGATGAGCTGCACACCCACCGTGGCCCGCTGCTCCAGATGAGTTCTGAAATCCGTGGCCGTCTGCCCGAAGACTATCCTTCACAACTGGGCGACCTGTTTTTCAGTCTCCTTCCGGCAGGTTCTATCACCGGAGCTCCCAAGCCCCGTACCGTGCAGATTATCCGTGAGGCCGAGACGTACGACCGTGGTTTCTATACCGGCGTGACCGGCTACTTTGACGGCCGCAACCTGGACAGCGCCGTGCTCATCCGCTTCCTGGAACAGCAGCCCGACGGCACGAAGGTATTCAAGAGCGGGGGAGGTATCACCTTCCGCAGCGAAGCCCGAAACGAATACGAAGAAATGAAACAGAAAGTCTATGTGCCTCTTTATTGAAACGCTCCGCATTGAAGACGGCAAGGTGTGGCATGCCTCGCTGCATGACCGCCGCATGAACGATACGCGCCGTGCTTTTTTCGGTCCTGTGCCCGACCTCCATGTAATGGATTATCTCCGTCCGGAAGCCTATACCGCACGCACCCGTTGCCGTCTGACCTATGCCCGCGACGTGATTCGCGTGGAATACTTTCCTTACCACGTCCGCCCTGCACACAGTCTGCAACTGGTGGTGCAGGACGACATCGACTACCGCTACAAGCAGGCCGACCGCCGTGTGCTTGACGAAGCCTTCGCTCTGCGCGATACAGCCGACGACGTGCTCATCGTGCGCCACGGACTCCTCACCGATACCTCCATCGCCAACATCGCCCTTTGGGACGGAAGCGAATGGTACACCCCCGCACAGCCTCTGCTGGCAGGAACCCAGCGCCGATACCTGCTCGACACCGGACAGATAAAAGAAACGGACATCCCGGTCGCCTCCCTCGGAAACTACCGGCATATCCGTCTGTTCAATGCCCTGATACCCTTCGGCGAAGTGGAACTCCCCGTCGGGCAGATATGTATGTACTGATTCGCGTGGCCGCTTATTCCACCAGCTCGTAACTGCTGATTTGAATCGGCATGTCGAGGTTGTGGAGCACCTTCTCCAGCATGATACCCTCCAGGTTGTTGTACTCATAGCCGAACGTGGCCCGTATGCCCTGCAAGATAAACTGCGTGGCGCGGTCGAGCGCAATGGGCAGACTGTCGCCCTGCATCAGTGCTCCCGTGATGACACTTGTAAACGTGTCGCCCGTGCCCGGATAGTGTGCCGGCAGATAGGGGCAGGTCACCTTCCAGTAACGGTCGCCAAAGCGGTTGTAGGCATAGACCGACGTAGAACGCGGATCGCCGCTCACCGGTACGCTCGTGGCAATGACGATGGCCGGACCCCGGTCGGAAAGTGTCTTTAGTGCCTGTTTCAGTTCCGCATCCGTGATGTGCTCCTGATACGGCATGTCCAGCAGGTAATACAGCTCCGTCAGGTTGGGCGTGATGACATCCGCCAGGTGAATCAATTTCTTCATCTCTGTCACCATCTCTTCGGTGATACCCTTGTAAAGGTGACCGTTGTCACCCAGCACCGGGTCCACCACCACCATGTCATTCTCCCCACGGAACTTCAGGATAAACTCCTCCACAATCTGTGCCTGTTGCGGCGAACCCAGATAACCCGTGTAGAAAGTATCGAAGTGCACGTTCATCTTCTCCCAATTCTCGATGATGCGCTTCATCTCGTCGGTCAGGTCGAGGAACGAGTACGTGGGGTACTGCGTATGTGCGGACAGGACTGCCGTGGGCAGCGGACACACCTGAAAGCCCATGGACGAGAGCACCGGAATGACCGCCATCAGTGACACGTGGCCCACACCTGACAGGTCGTGCACAGCCACCACCTTCTTCACCTGATTTTGCAGGAAAGCCCCCGAGCGATGGGGAGCTTCAGCCGGAGCCGCCGGCTTTTTCTTCTTATACTTCCGTTCTTTTTCCCAGGCCGCCTTCCGTGCCTGATATGCCTCATATTGTCGTTCAATGTAATTGTCAGCCATAGTCTTGTAAATTTACAATTACAAAGGACGCGACTTTTTGCGGAACGAGCAAACTTTTGCAGGGTTTATTCTGATTCATCCGTCAGTTTCATTTGTCTGGGCAAGAGTGCGGCTGAAATAGTACATATCTTTCAGCACCTTTCCATCCTCTACAATCGGATGGTCATAGTGGAGGGTAAAAAAGTCGGGCACCGTGTGCGAGTAGACAAACCCGCAGCTCTGATAAAAAGAAATGGTCATACGGCTGTCTCCTGTGCCTACCGTCAACGTGTGACACACATTCTGGTAACGCTGGCAAAGGTATTCCACCATCTGCCGTCCGTATCCTTTCCGTTGCCAGTGTGGAGCTACGGCCAGGTTTTTCAGCTCACGAATTCCTTTCCCCTCATCCGTTACGACGGCCACGGCAACCGGTTCTGTAAGCAGTTTGTCGTACATCACGTATAAGTCGCCCCGTTCCAGGTAGCGGTCTATCATGGATTCCTGTTCATCGGCCAGAAGCAAGAGCGGGAGGAAACGTTTCTTGCCAGTTGAAACAAGTCGTATCTGCATGAGATAAATGTTTATGAATGGATTGTAAAGATACGCTTTTCGGTGGATTTTTGTCTGTTTTTTCCTTTGTTCTTTTTTCTTTCTTAGAAAATAGATTATGACTTTTGGGGCAGAATTTGGATCGGATTTCTGTCTTTTTGTTTTAGTGGATTTGTTTCTCCACTGGGAAGTCTGCAAGTTAATTCCTTCTCAGAAGTACTCTGAAAGGGGGTATTGATACATAAATTGGGAGTATCTGGAGGATTCTGGAATCGCTTCTTGTTCAGTCAGGATTGAATTTTCAGGTAAATCAAGTTTTATGAGGGATTTTAGAGGAAAAATAAGATTGAAAAACGTCCTTGCGTTTGACGGTTTCTGGGATTTTGAAGGTAGTTTTGGGTAAAGTTGGGAGGTGTAGAGATGTGTTTTTTCTAATTGGAAAGGTTGTGGTGAACTTTCTTTATGTGCGTATCTAAATGATTGAAATACAGATATTAAAATAAACATGAGAATTTTGAAGTAACAAATGAGATTCAACGATGGTGATTTATTGGAACTAATAAGAATAATGGGGTTATTCAATTTATCAATATAAGACAATGGAGTTACATCCATTCAAAGACATTGGGTATGTATTTATATAATTCTTCCCTTAATCGAAAAGAAAATCGTCCAAAGACAAATGTTTATCATAGAATTTAGCTACTTTTGTAACTGGATTGAGGCAACTCTTTCCACGACATACGAGAAAAAGAAGAAGCGTTATGCTTATCTTGTGATTTGGAAACGTAGGAAACTTTCAAATTTAGCACAAGGAAGGCATAGTGGTTCTCACGCTATAGCGTGGGCTGCTATTACCATATCCGTGCTAAAGGGTTTTCCTACGACCTCCAAATCAGAATGTGGTAGCATTGCAGTTCCACGCTTCTGCGCATAATAACAAGAGGTCTTCGAGGGACTGGAGGACGTTGAAAATGGTATGGCAAAGATTCAATTTCCAGTCGTAGAACTTGATGATAACAAGTTTCAAGTAATTGTAGATTTAGCTCTGTATTCCAAAGATGTAATTACGGCAGCAATCTATAAGTTCTCGCATTTGTTCTACATCCACCAGCAGACGGATAAATCCAATCCGAATATGGTACTTGTCATTTTTGAATCAAAAGATGGCAATACTATTACTGTAGACATTCCAAAGCAATTTTGCAATGAATTGATAGACCAACAGCTGCGGCATGATGTTAATGCCCAGTTTGGGTACATTCGTGATATGATAGTTGAAGAAGCGTTCAAACCTGTAAATTCAAAATAAGAATATGGACTATCAGTTATTGCCATTTCGTTTTGAACGGTTCAATGATACAGAATATCTCCTCACAAACGAAGTCGGGGAATATATCTTTTTACAGAACGAGGACTTCCACCGTTTTGTAAATGGAGAAATGGACATACACAGTGATTTGTTTTATGACATCGAATCAAAACAAATTGCCACGACAGATAAGGTCGAAGATGTGGTTTCAATGCTTGCAACAAAATTCCGCACAAAGAAAAGCATACTTCGTGACTTCACTTCTCTACACATGGTAGTTCCGACCTTGCGCTGTAACTCCAGTTGTATATATTGCCAGGTAGCACGCAAAAACCGTGAAGACCACTCTGCTGATATGACAAAACAGACGGCTAAGAATATTGTAAAAACAATCTTCCAATCACCTTCACCGTGTATAAAGATAGAGTTTCAGGGTGGCGACCCTTCAACCGATTTTGAAATGGTGAAATATATCATAGAGGAAGCAGAGTGGCAAAATCTTTTCAAAAAGAAAGAGCTGGATTTCGTTATTTGTACCAATCTAACCTTGTTGAATGAAAAGATGGTGCAATATCTAAAAAAACACAACTGTATGATTTCAACATCATTGGATGGCCCTAAAGATTTGCACGACACAAACCGTCCGCTGCAAGACAAGGAGTTAGACCATCATGCTATCTTTGAGAAGCATCTCGCCATGATACGGAGGATATGGGGAAATAATGATTGTGCTTCTGCTCTTATGACAACTTCAAAATATAGTTTGGGGCGCTTCAAAGATATAATCGATGAATATATACGCTTGGGATTCAATAGCATATTCTTACGGTCTCTTAATCCATACGGTTTTGCAAAACAGTACAAGGAAAAGATTGCTTATCCCATAGAAGATTTCATTGAGAAACTGTTTTGATTTAATTAAAAAGTCTATCAGTTGGCAGTTTCCTATCTATTTCTTATCTTTAAATATAACGACCAAATTATATTTAAAGAGTAATAAAATGGGATATTGTAC
>ERZ857480.74886-NODE-115983-length-138042-cov-35.4295_pt1 | contig 138042 bp, 133 predicted proteins | sample MGYA00519767_ERZ857480 | MGnify/ENA primary metagenome ERZ857480 (study PRJEB31778, sample SAMEA3449210) | human gut metagenome | biome: human gut; feature: human-associated habitat; material: faeces | place: United Kingdom | collected 2010/2012 ...
AAATTTGAAGTTAGTGGGGGAATTACAATGGGCAGAGGTTTAGTCAGACGAGTTCTGCTGGTTGCAGCATCAATACTTAATTGGATATTTTCAATAGGATATATAAGAGAAATATATAATGTAATGTTGGGCAAAAATTTAATCAAATATGTGGACAACATAAATATTGACGGTTCTGATTTTACACCATTAGCTAACCTTACAGTTGCGGGAGTAAACGGATTGACGATTTTTCTTGTGATAGGCTCAGCTGTATTGTTTGCGACGATATTTATTCTGATTTTCGCAATATTGCTTAGGGTAACAACAATCAGAAAGCAAGACATAGTTACGGAATCTGAGATAATATTTACCAAATGGTTAATTATTGTTTCTTCTGTTCTTGCCTTTATAGTCGGCATTTTGTCTGCGAACATAAAACTGATTGGGTGTGTCATAGGCTTGTCGTGGCAGCAACCGCTTTTCATGATGTTGATATACTATCTGCCCTTGAAGAATCGATTTAAGAAAGGAACGGAAATTGCTCATACGGAACTGTAAATTAACTTGCAGTCTTGTGGAGAGATTGAAAGTAACAGAAGATTTGAATTTGACGGAGGTATAGTAGATGAAAATAAAAAACCCTATGTTGGTAGTAACGGATATTAATAAGTCATTGGAATTTTATATAAAAGTTTTGGGGCTTCATGTAATTATGGATTTTGGTGCAAATAAGACTTTGACAGGTGGTTTGGCACTGCAAACACTTGAAACTTGGAATGAATTTATTGGTACAGACAACGTTTCATTCGGTAGTAATAGTTCTGAAGTATATTTTGAAGAGGATAACTTTGACAAATTTGCTGATAGACTGAAAAAGTATGATGTGGAATACGTCCATCCTATCAAGGAACATTCATGGGGACAGCGAGTGGTTAGAATTTATGACCCTGATAAACATATTATTGAGGTTGGCGAGAACATAAAAGTAGTTTGTAAACGTTTCTTGGATAGTGGCATGACACCAGAGCAAGTGGCAGAAAGAATGGATGTACCAATGAAATTCGTAAATGCTTGTATACGCTAAAGTTCAATTTATAGGAAAAGTAACTTTGAAGTTGGAGATGTGTAAGGATGATTGAGATATGTTCAAATTGTGGGAATTACGAATGGGACAAAGAAATAATTGAAAATAAACTTCGTTGCCCGAAATGCGGTGCGGAATGGGAGTTTAAATCCTTGCCGTTACTTATTCTGACAGGGTGCAGCGGAGTAGGCAAAACTACTACGGCGATTGAGATTATGAGGAGAAAAGTTGATTTTGTAGTATTGGATGCTGATATTTTCACAGGCTTTATAAACTGGGATGATGAGGAATCCTGTAATAAATGGGTTGAAATTATTGCTAATATTTCAAAGGATATTATACAGTCAGGGACACTGGTTTTGTGGACGATGGCGGGATGCCTTGACCGTTTTCCGAAAGTATACAACAGTCGGTATTTTAGTGAGATTATTTGTTTGGCGTTAGTTACGGATGAAGATTCTTTGAGACAACGTATGCAAGAGGGCAGAGGAATAACGGACGAGAACTGGATTAATAGTTCATGCGATTATAATCGTTATTTTATGGAACATACTCAGGTGGGGGATACCAAGTACGAGTTGCTGGATATATCAATGAAATCGCCCAAAGAAGTGGCTGATGATGTGATAAATTGGGTGCATGGAAAGGTTTTTGTGTAAAAACGAAATCAAGAGTTTGGACGAAAGCGATAGGTTAAGCAGATAATGGAATATTTATATTGTAAAGATGATAATTTTCAGGATTTTGCAAGTGGTCGGGTTCTTTATGGAGGAAAAGGAATACCGAATTTCCCGATTCGATTGTTGCTTGAAATTTACGGTCGGGCACTGGAGCGTTCGAATAAAAAAGAGGATTTAGTCATATATGACCCTTGTTGTGGGGGAGGCTATTCCCTTACAATTCTTGGATATTTTCAAAATAAGTATATCAGAAAAATATATGGTAGTGATATTGATGAAGATATGGTAGCTCATGCAAAGAAAAATATATCCTTACTTACTGATGTTGCTTTGAAAAAGAGAAAAGCAGAGATAGAGGAACTTTACAATTCTTATGGTAAGGAATCTCATAAGGAGGCATTAGATAGTTGCGATAAATTAAGCATTATGCTGGGGAATGATATATCGACAGAGATTTTCCAAGCGGATTGTACGATGCCTTTGCCGGAAATATTGCCTGATATAATTATTACGGATGTTCCATACGGAAATTTGGTGGAATGGGAACAAGGTAAGAATTCCATGGATGCTATGTTGGAACAGTTATGGAGAATTTCGCATGAAAATACAATTTTAGCTGTATGCATGGATAAAAAGCAGAAAATCAATTGTGAGAAATGGGAAAGGCTAGAAAAGCAAAACATTGGGAAACGAAAATTTGAAATTTACAAAAAGTAAGAATTTTGAAAAGCCTGACTATGTAAATGAGGCAATGGAAACTTTGAATTTGCGCTTCTATAAGGTGGAATGTGTTGACACAATAAATACAGTATGATAGTATTATCATTAGAAAAAAGGATGGCACATTTCGTGTAAGGTGAGGAAATGATTAATAGATAATTTAATTTAAGTAAGACACATATAGTTATTGAGCCTGTAGAAAATAGGTTTATTTTTGTGTACGCTTAAGTTGGATTATCGCAAGAGGCATTTCCTTTGCTTTTCCTTAGGGAAAGGAATAAAGGTCTATTTGGCGAGTCTATTTTTGCGTATGCAAAAAAGGCTCGTTTTTGTGTGTACAAAAATAATTGACTCGTGTTTCGAAAAGGAGGAACTTTATGTTACAGATAAAGAAATTAAATTTAACACATAAAAAAGACCTGAGAGTAATTCTTGATGATTTCAACCTTGTGCTAAATGATGGAGATAAAGCAGTTATCATTGGAGAAGAAGGGAACGGAAAATCAACATTAATGAAGTGGATATATGATCCATCGCTTATAGAAAACTATATAGAAGCGGATGGGGAAAGAGTAATGGGAAACGAACGTTTTGGTTACCTTCCGCAAGAGATGCCCGATGAAGATAAGAAAAAAACCGTATACGAGTATTTTTCTGAGGAAGAAATATTCTGGGAGAAAACGCCAAAAGAACTGTCTGTTACTGCAGGAAAATTTGGAATAAAAAATGATTTTTTCTACAGTAGTCAGATGATGGGGAGCCTTTCAGGAGGAGAAAAAGTCAAGGTACAACTCATGCGGCTTTTTATTCGCGATGTTTCTGTGCTATTGTTAGACGAACCTTCAAATGATATTGACATTGCGACGCTTACATTACTGGAAAAAACCATAAATGAATGGAAACATATTGTGCTTTTTATTTCACACGATGAAACATTGATAGAGCGTACCGCCAACATGGTAATACATATCGAGCAGATTAAGCGAAAAACAGAAGCGAGATATACCGTGGCCAAGCTTCCCTATAGAAACTATGTGGAGGAACGGCTTCATAAATTTGAACTTCAAGAACAGAGGGCACTATGTGACCGTAGGGAAAAAAAGATTCGAGATGAGAAATATCAAAGAGTGTCTCAGAGTGTGCAAAGCGCATTAGCAAATTGTTCCAGACAAGCGCCGTCGGTGGCAAAGAATTTGAAGGACAAAATGCACACAGTTAAGGCTATGGGGCGAAGATTTGAAAGAGAAGACGAAAATATGACGCAAATGCCGGAGCAGGAAGAAGCAATCTTTTTTAAATTAGGAGATAAAAACGCATACATTCCAACAGGGAAAACGGTCATAGAATATGAACTTTCAAAGCTAATGACTCCAGAAGGCGAAAGAATTTTGGCAGAAGGAATTTATTTGAAAATAAAAGGATCAGAGAAAATCTGTATTATAGGAGCCAACGGGGCAGGAAAAACGACTCTTCTAAAAAAGATAGCGGAAGAACTTATGAATCGGAATGATATTAAAGCAGAATATATGCCCCAAAATTATGAAGATTTGTTGGAGCTATCTGTTACACCGGTTGATTACCTTGATAAAACAGGAGATAAAGAAGAGCGTACAAGAATTAGAACATACCTAGGTTCACTTAAATACACGCCAGATGAAATGGAGCATCCTATTCGGGAGTTGTCTGGTGGACAAAAGGCGAAAGTGCTTCTTTTGAGGATGAGTTTAAGTGGTGCGAATGTTCTTATTCTGGATGAGCCTACAAGAAATTTTTCACCATTATCCGGCCCGGTAATAAGAAAAATGCTCCGAGAATTTCCAGGGGCTGTCATTAGCATTTCTCACGATAGAAAGTACATTGAAGAGGTGTGTGATAAAATATATCAGCTAAATCCTAATGGATTACAGTTAATTAGTGAGTGATAAAAAAGATGAAAGACTGACAACTTCCAGTTTGAACCGCCTTTGTATTACTCTCCCGTGAGCAGATTTCATCTGCCCATGGGAGTACTTTTATGCATTAATGGTAACTGCCCTTACAACTGCCATGATACAAAAAATTCAGACCTGCCGAAAGAATAAGCCACCAGCTTAGCACATTAATATCTACCGGAATCAGTGAAACAGATAACATTGACAATGTAACACTGATAACACAAAGTGCTACGGACACAGCCTTTCTAAGTTCTGCAACACCAGTGTTTTTGTAATATTGCCATCGGTCATCACACTTTTCTGTAATCCTGTCAAATGCTATTTTCGCAAGTACAAATACACCTACCGCAATCCCAACAGACACTAAAGCAATAATACCAACTGCCACATAGGAATGGACATACTGAGCCAGATATTCATAGCACCACTGATACACCCTACAAAGCAAATTTGAAATGTTCATCACATTCCTGCCACGATTCAGAAACCAATCAGGTATGGTGGCAACTACATCTTTGTTGACAAAAAAGATATAACCAGTTTGAACAATGCTGATAAAAGCAATTACCCATGTCCATACGCCAAGTGTAGCGGTTTGCGTTCGCAACTTTTCCTGTAACTGTATTTGCATATCTGCTTTTACTTGCTTGCGGATATGCTTAGCTTCAACGGAAATATGATTGTTAAAATCAGCTTCCAATGCCTTCGCTTTCATTAAGACAACATTAGCGTTCTCTGCCTTTTTCTCGGCTTCTGCGAAGATTCTCTGAGCCTTCTCTTTCTCTGCCAGCACCTGCTGATTTTCCTTTTTCAACTTCTCGTTCTCCACCAGTACCAAATCGCTCTCTGCTAATCTGGCGATATGAGCGTTCAAGTTCTGATTCTCTTGCGCTATTGCGTCCAGAGTTGATTGCATGGATTGTATCTGCGATTTCAGCTTTTGCCTGTCGGATAAATGCGTCTGTATCTGATTCTCCAACTGATTTATCCGATGACGGTAAGTTTCGTTCTCCTCCATAAGTGTCTCCGACAGACTCAACAAGTCGTCTTCGTTCTTTAAGTTTTCTGATTCGTTCATCTCGTTCCCTCGCTTTCTCTTTTACTCTTTGCATAATTTCTGCAATTGCTGATTCTGTGTTTGCAATCGCAGATTCTGTCCGGCTAATTCCTGATTCTCTGCCGACAGCTTGGCATTCTCTTCGTTCAATTTCTTCAGCAATTCGTCCTGCTTCTGAATCGTATTCCGAAGAAAATCCAACTCCTTCTGCTGTTCCTCCATGATGTCCAGCATCTCTTCCTGTGAGGAAAAAATCTTCATGATTTCCTCCAAGGTATCCTGCAATTCGTTCATATAAAAAACGTCCTTTCTCTATAATGGTCTGTTGTAATTCACGGACTGTCTGTAACCATTTTGTCTTAAGTGAATTGATAGCTTTTACAATCCGGTTGTATTCGCACCGATTAGAAACAAAGCCTGCCTTCTCCATCTTGCGGGCACGATACCCTTCGTGGATGGTAGGCTCTAAATCCAGCTCCTGCCGTTTGTAACTTCTGTGGTCAATCTGCTGTTCCAAAGACAGATATTCGTTACAGATATCTGCCCATGATTTTCTCCAGATTTCTGCTTTACTGTGTTCGTTCCAGTCATTTGGTTCTACAGTAATGCGTTTCCAAAGCTTTTCATTCCGTTTACCAAGCTTCTGCTCTCCGGTAGCAGGGTCAATGAGTGGAATGCGGTTTCCGTCTTCATCAAGGGCATAAATCTTCTTTTCCTTCTGTGCCCATGTGCCATCGGGTTTGATGCCACGCATGGTCAGCATAATGTGAGCATGGGGGTTGCCATCACCCTTATCATGCAATGCCCAGTCGGCACACATGCCAACGGAAACAAAATTATCCTGCACATACCTTCTTACAATTTCAATCTGACATTCCCTTGAAAGCTCCTTTGGAAGTGCCACTTCTATCTCTCTCGCAAGCTGTGCGTTGGATTTCTTTTCTGCCTTTTCCACCGCATTCCATAATACATTCCGGTCAGCATATTCCGGCGGAGCATGTGCCGGAAGTGCAACTTCTGTAAATACAACTCCACGCTTTTTCGTAAAGTCATGAACAAGACCTGTGCGGTCATCCATGAGCTTTTCGCCGGAGCGGTAGGCAGAAGAAGCAACTGCCGATTTTCCATCACTCCTGCTAATGATTTTGATACTGCAATGATAAATTGACATAGTGCATATCCTCCTTCGTTAAAAGTGCATATTCTTATGTGGAAGAACGCCGGAGGGGTTCTTCCTATGGGAAGCAGACCGTTCCGAAAGTTTATCTTTTAAAACCCAGATGCTTCCCATAAGCCTCGCAGAGCGCGCGCAATAGACAGGCTCTGCCTGTCTATAAGTGCGCCCTTCTCCCTAAAAAGAGAAGGGAATCAGGAAACTCCTGACTCCCCAACTTCCTCTTTTTTCATATCTGTATCCGGACCTTTTTGCATTGCTTTGGAGAAAAATTTCCCGTTGGCTTCCTGCTTATTTAGAAATGCAATCAGCTTAGGGATTTCTTCCAGCTCAATACATCTTCCAAGAACTGACTCCACCGCCGCACCAATTTCAATCAGACGGTGGGTACGGATTTTCCGTTCTTCCTCCTTCTTTCGTTTCTCCAGCTGCTTCTTTTGTGCCTCATAACGCTTCAGTTCCTGTGCCAGCTTCTCGATCCTTAAATCCTTCTCCTGGATTCTTTCTTCATAGGTTTTGGTTGATTTACCCATACAAAACTCCTTCCTGCTGATGAAATATCAGCTTAAAAACAATTGATTTGTGCAACAATTACTCTGCATCCGGTATACCCTGCTTCCGGTTGGCAATATCATTTGCCATCAGATGCAAAAGCTTATCCTCAAAGGTAGCTGTAGTATTCTCTGCGAAAAACACATTTACCTTATAGGTGGTCTGTCCTTTTCTTTTGGTAAAAGAGGACATCGCCTGCTCTTTACTTGCTGTCTGCTCCATAATTATTTCACCTCCTCCTTGAAATGTGAACATATGTTTGCTATAATCAAAGTATCTTTGACGGACTGCGACAACGGATAAGACAAATCTTCATAAAATCCGGCTCCTTTCTTATGGTATTAAGTAATCTTTTTTCGATAAATAAGATTACTTCCTCACCTATAGGAGAAATGCAGTCCCAAAACGGAACTGTTTTTTATAAAAGTTTTGAAAATATTTTTTGAAAGGTGGTGAATCCCTGTTGAAGGAATGTACAAATGATTATTTTGAAGAAGACATGCCGGAAGATGACCTGACGGATGCCCTTGAACGGGAGAATGCCGCTATTCTTGAAATAGAACTTGAGATGGAAAATGAGCCGAAAGTATCAGGGATACCGGAAGCATCAACAAGAAACAAGCTGAAACGTGAACTGGAACAGGAAGCACTGACACGTCTTGAGGATTCTGCCAGAACCGAGGAGGAATTTGCAAATGTGGTTACATGGTGGAACAGGTTTGATGCCAACCGGGAACGTAAGGAACGCTACCATGAAATAGGAAGATCGGATGTTCCCCTTGAATGGGGAATGTCACCGGATGAGATTGTAATTCCTGCTCCCATCCGGCATGTTTTCTGGAAGCAGATACTGAAAGGGGATTTCCTTGATGCCATTTATGACTGCCCCTTTGAAATACATGAGCTGGTAACAGACGAGGATATTTCTAAAGCAATCTTTGCGTTAAAAGATGTACAGAAGGAGCTTTTATATCAGCTTGCCATTAAGGGATACTCCTGCCAGTTAATTGCAGCATGTAGAGAGCAGACCGACAGAAATATCCGAAAAATCCGTGACACCATGTTAAAAAAGCTTCGTAAATCCTTTATGCAGGCACTACAAAACAGAGTGGATAATCACATTTCCCTTACGAAGACGGAGCAGATTTTTTATGATACCTATCGGTCACTGATTACGGATAAAAAGAATAAGAAAACGAAAGAAATCACAAATACCATTTGACCTTGTAGGACATGCTTGGTATGATAGTAATATATTTTCCAATGATACAGATTACATTTTAGAGCAGACAGATTGGAGGCTTTTATGAGTAACCTATTTAAGAGAACCAGCTCCAACTGGGCACGTTATGACAAATATGAATGGAAGGAAGATAAAGAAGGTACGTTGTACATCACACCTTCACCGGATGCGAAAGTGTCTCTTTATAATCCGCTAAAGGATTCGGAGCAGATTGTATTAAAGGCGGTAAACCTTGGATTGATGTGCATGGACAAAAATAATACACAGGAACGTTTGCAGAGTGCCATTATGGATTTTGTTACCTGTTACGGACTGCTTGGATTTATGACAGCACTTCCTACCACACCGGACTTTATTACCTACCATGCGGTATATTTGCCGAAGAACCATTTCATCAAAGAGGAAAGCATGACTACGGAAAAATATCTTTCTTACTTCTTTCCCTTTGATAAGATTGATTTTGTAAAAAAAGGGATGGAATCTTCATGGAGTACGGACGATGTGCAGATGATGGCACTGATTATGACCATGAAAAACAAATCGCAGGCAGTAATGATGAGTTTCCAGAAAGAATATGCAGAACGGTATGACTGGCTTGTGACTTTATTTAAAGACTGGGCATTTACCTTTATGTCAAGCTTTCTCTACTATCAGGACTTTGACATGCTGGATGATATGCAAAAACAGCTTTACCGTCAGGGCATGGCGGCATTTGGCGGTATTGCACCAACCTATCACATAGAGCTGCTTGACCGACCTACCATTGTCTGGGATTTCCACTCCCTCTTACTTGGTGTGCAGATGATGTTTTCCTTTATGCTTACCGATGAAAAATCCACACTCCGGGTATGTAAGCATTGTGGCAATGCTTTTATTGCCAACAGACCAAACAGCGTATTCTGCAGCGGCAAATGCAAGAACCAGTATAATGTGTATAAGAGCCGGGCGAAGGATAAAGAATAAAGAAAGGACGGCTGATTTATGGAAAAACTCAATGTCGATGGTACTGAAATACAGGTATTACAGATTGAAGAAGATGATTATATTTCTTTAACAGATATGGTGCGAAAAATTGATAACGGACCGGCATTGATTGAGAAGTGGCTTCGTAATAAAAATACAATAGAATTTCTTGGTATATGGGAAGAAATGTATAACGAAGATTTTGATATCCATGCATATGAAGAAATTATGCAGGAAGCTGGTCTGAATCGTTTCATTATGTCGGTTAAGCAATGGGTAACCAGAACCAATTCAAAAGGTATCATAGCTAAAGCTGGACGATATGGTGGAACATACGCATACAAGGATATTGCATTTGAGTTTGCAAGTTGGGTATCTCCTCAGTTTAAGCTGTATCTGATTAAGGAATTTGAACGGTTAAAAAAGAAAGAACAAGCTTTACTTGGCTGGAGTGCGAAAAGAGAGCTGGCAAAAATCAATTACCGAATACATACAGATGCCATAAAAACAAATCTGATTCCAGCTGAGCTTACACCACAGCAGACCTCTGTAATCTATGCATCCGAAGCAGATGTATTAAATATGGCATTGTTTGGTATGACTGCCAAGCAGTGGCGTGAAGAACATCCTGACAAAAAGGGGAATATCAGAGATTATGCTAGCATTAATGAATTGATTTGTCTTTCCAACATGGAAAATATCAATGCAGTTTTGATTGAAGACGGATTAAGTCAGAAAGAACGTCTGATAAAATTAAATAAGATTGCCATACATCAAATGTCCATTTTGGAAGAACAAAATCCAAAGGTATTGAAGTAATTCAATTGCATTTTTCTAATTCCCCCGAATTCGGGGGAATTAAAATTTATAAGTTTTACAAAACAGTTCCGATTTTCTTTCGGATTTCTCCTATTAGTGAGACAATAATTATTTTTACACAAACCAGCTTATTCGTGGTAGAATAAAACCACAGATAAGCTGGTTGTTTGTTTTGAAAGGAGAATCTTATGAAAACAAAACAACCGGAACTTAACAAAATCACTGCACTCTACGAGAGATTATCCCGTGATGATGAACTGAGTGGTGACAGCAACAGTATTATAAATCAGAAGAAAATGTTGGAGAAATTTGCAACCGAGCAGGGATTTGTCAACCTACGTCACTATACGGATGATGGCTGGTCGGGAACCAATTTTGACAGACCTGACTGGAAGCGTATGCTTGCGGATATTGAAGATGGCACTGTAGGATGCGTTATCGTAAAGGATATGAGCCGTATCGGACGTAATTACCTTGAAGTAGGCTTTTATACGGAAGTGCTGTTTCGAAAGAAAAATGTGCGATTTATTGCCATTTCCAACAATGTGGACAGTGCTCTAAACGATGGCAGTAACGAATTTGCCCCATTTCTTAACATTATGAATGAGTGGTATGTACGTGATACCAGCCGGAAAATCAAATCCGTACTTCATAATAAGGGAATGGATGGAAAACATCTGACAAGCAACGCAATTTACGGGTACAAGAAAGACCCTGATGACCCAGACCATTGGATTATTGATGAAGAGGCTGCCACAGTGGTAAGACGTATTTATCAGCTTATCATTGAGGGAAACGGACCGATGCAGGTGGCAAGGATTCTGAAGGATGAAAAGGTTGAAAGACCTTCCTATTATCTTGCAAAGCAGGGACTTGGAACCTGTCGGGGAAGCTGTGACATGAACAGACCATTCACTTGGACTGCTTCTACGATTTCAGACCTTGTAAGAAAACCTGAATATATGGGGCATACAGTAAATTTCCGTACCAAAAAGGAATCCTACAAGGATAAACATTCTGTGCATAATTCACCGGAGGACTGGGTTATCTTTGAGAATACTCAGGAAGCGATTGTGGACGAAGAAACATGGCTTACTGTTCAGAAAATCCGTGAAACCAAGCACCGTCCCACCAAGAAAGGTGACATCAATCCTCTGACCGGACTGGTATATTGTGCTGACTGCGGTGCTAAGATGTTCAACCACCGCACCGGCGGTTATGAAAAGAGGGATAAGGATGGTAATCCTACCGGAAAGTACACCAATGCACAGGACAATTACACCTGCTCCACCTACAGTAAGGCAAAGAGCAAGTTTGAAAACAGATGCACACAGCATCATGTCCGCACGGATGTTATCAGGGATTTGCTTTTGGAAGTTATTAAAGCTACCAGCACTTATGTGATGGAGCATGAATCCGAGTTTATCGAAAAGGTTCGCAGTGCTACGGAGCTTCAACAGGAAAGCGAAGCCAAAGCACTGAAAAAACGTCTTTCCAGAGAGCAGAAACGTATCAAAGAATTAAATACCCTCATTAAGAAAATCTATGAGGACAATGTAAATGGGAAGCTAAGTGACAAGCGGTTTGAAATGCTTTTGGCTGACTACGAAACGGAACAAAATGAATTGGAATTATCAGTAGATGCTTTAGAAAAGACTTTTAATGACTATCAGGAGAATGCTGATAATGTAGATAAGTTTATTGAACTTGTACACCGATACACAGATTTCACAGAACTTACTACTCCTATGATTCATGAGTTTGTTGATAAAATCGTGGTACACGAAGCAGACAAATCAACCGGTGACAGAATTCAGCAGATTGATATTTATCTCAAGTATGTGGGTAAGCTGGATGTTCCGATGCCGGAGCTTACACCTGAACAGATAAAAGAAGAAGACCGCAAACGCCGTAAGCGTGCATGGAACCGTACTTATATGCGTCGCAAATATGAGCGTGAAAAGGCGGAACGTGAGGCAAAAGAAAAAGGGTTATCTGAGGCAGTCAGATAGACTGTCCCAGAAATAACCCTGTGAAAGTGAAACATGACTGTGTCATAAATCGTGGATTCGGATGCGTTTTACACCGGTTTCCTGACAACCACGCTGCATTTCTCGATGCAGATAGCTTTTCGTAACTGGGAACATCCGGTCATCTAGCACAATGTCATACTGCATCTTCAAATACTCCTGCATCTCATCTGCCAGAAAGCGTGGCATCGTAATTGTGCGATTGCTCTTTTCCGTTTTGGGCGGCGTAATGATGTCTTTCCCGCCGGTGTGCTGAAATGTCTTGTTGATCGTGACTGTGCGTTTATCAAAGTCAAAATCTGCCGGGGTCAGAGCCAACAACTCGCCCTCACGGATGCCGCACCAGTAAAGCATCTCAAAAGCATAAAAAGACAGCGGCTTGTCCATCATTGCATCAATGAATTGCAGATACTCAGCCTTGGTCCAGAAAGCCATTTCACGATTTTTCTTCTTGCCCATACTCCCGGCTTTCTTGCAGGGATTTTCCTTCAGGCTGTAGTACCTGACGGCGTGATTGAAAATGGCACTGATCTGGTTCTGGATGCTTTTGAGATACACCGGTGAGTAGGGAGCCCCATCCTTGTCACGATAATTGATTAGCTCATTCTGCCACCGGACGATCTGCTGCGGGGTGATGCTGCTCATTTTGAGCTTTCCAAAATAGGGGAGCAGCTTGGTACGGATGATGTGTTCCTTGCTCTCCCAAGTGCTGTCCTTGATGCGGCTGCGCCGATCTCCCTCATAATGCTCCACAAAGCTTCGGAAGGTCATATCCAAATCGGAACCCAATTTGTTAAGTTGCTCCCGCTCCCAGCTTTGTGCCTCTCGTTTTGTCTGAAAGCCACGCTTCTGGGATTGCTTCCGTTCTCCGTTCCAATCCGTGTACCGATAAATGACCCGCCAAGTGTTGGTTTTCGATTCCTTATAAACTGCCAATGTGATTACTCCTTTCTCTCTGCACCGTAGCATGTGCGCTCCATAAAATACTTTCTGTTCATTCGCCCTGAGATGGTCAAAATGCCTTTTTCTTTCAGTTCGGCATTTAACCTCTGGACGATCTTGTAGGCGTAGGATTTGGAAATGCACAATTCCTGCGCAACTTCCTCGACTCTCATAAAGTTTGTGTTTTCCATTTCATCACCCCTTTCGTTTGGTTATAGTTCTCTTGTTTAGTGTCGGAGAACTTTCTGACCGCATTCCGATTTGCCCGAGCGGGTACGCCATTACCGTGACGCACGACGGATATTCTGTTGTTCACAAACAGCTTAACGCTATTTGCTATAGTTATTATACTAAGCGAATTTGCTATTGTCAAGAGGCTTGCAGAAAAATATTTAACTTTTTTGCTTTTTCTATCTTGACATAACTTAAATCTATATGCTATACTAATTGCACAGTACATAAAGGAGTATTGTGCTATGGCAATCGGTGAGAGAATTCGATTCTTCCGCAATTTGCGGGGAATGACGCAAAAATACTTGGGGCAGGTAGTCGGCTTTCCGGAGAAGACCGCCGATGTCCGCATGGCTCAATATGAGGCTGGTACACGCACCCCGAAGGAGGATTTGACCAAGGCCTTGGCTGCTGCGCTCGATGTTTCTCCGCTTGCTCTCAATGTGCCTGATATTGACAGTCATTTCGGTATCATGCACACCTTGTTCGCTCTTGAGGATCGTTATGGTCTCGTCGTTGAGATCAGAGACGGTGAGATTCTTTTCCGCATTGACCCTCGTAGGGGAAAAGAGGCAGCCCAGCTTTCTGAACAGGTTTCCGCATGGGCAGCCATTGCAGAGAAGTACCATGCCGGAGAGATTAGCAGAGATGAATACGACAAGTGGCGATATTATTACCCTGAGTATGATGACACGCAGATTACCGCAAAAGTCCCCTCGCAGGAGTTGAGCGACGCCATGGTCAAGGCATTCAAGAAAAAGCTGAAGGATTGATATCTTCATAAACTTCCTTTCCGAACAAAAGAAAAAGAGCTAACTGATCCAACAAAAATCAGTTAGCTCTTTATTTATGAGTAATGCTTAAAGTGTTGTCAAAACGTTGTCACAAGGCTGCTTGAAGCCTCAAAAACCCAGTATTTATGCGGGTTTGCAGCGTTTCGTGGGTTATTCCCACTCGATCGTTGCGGGGGGCTTGCCGGTGATATCATAGACCACGCGTCCGGCGCCGGAGACTTCGTTGACGATGCGGGCCGCCACATGGGAGAGGGTTTTATGGGGAATGGGGGCATACTCACAGGTCATGAAGTCGCTGGTACGCACGGCTCGCAGGGCAATGGTATAGTCAAAGGTGCGGAAGTCTCCCACCACGCCTACGGAACGGGTATTGGTCAGAACCGCAAAATACTGGTCGGCTTTCACATGACGGCGTTCCAGTTCCTGGCGGAAGATGGCATCTGCATTGCGGAGAATATCCAGCTTTTCCGGCGTGATCTCACCCATGACCCGCACGGCCAGACCGGGGCCGGGGAAGGGCTGCCGAGCCACGAACTTCTTGGGCAGGCCCAGCTGATAGCCCAGAGCCCGCACCTCATCTTTAAAGAGACTGCGCAGGGGTTCCACCACGCCTGCAAAATCCATGTTCTTGGGCAGGCCGCCTACGTTATGGTGGCTCTTGATGGTGGCCGCCTTGCTGCCGCCGGATTCGATCACATCGGGGTAGATGGTTCCCTGGGCCAGATACTTCACATGGGAAAGCTTCTTTGCCTCCGCTTCAAAGACCCGGATGAACTCTGCACCTATGATCTTGCGCTTCTGCTCGGGATCGGTGATGCCTTTCAGGGCCGTCAAAAAACGATCCTGAGCGTTGACGCGAATAAAGTCCAGATCCCGGTTCTTAAAGGCGGCTTCCACTTCGTCTCCTTCGTTTTTGCGCATGAGACCGTGATCCACAAAGATGCAGTGGAGCTGCCCCGGAATGGCCTTGGAAAGCAGCGCTGCACATACGGAGGAATCCACGCCGCCGGATAGAGCCAGCAGTACATGGTCGCTTCCTACCTGCTTCCGGGCAGCGGCAATGAGCTCCTGCTCCAGACCCTCCAGAGTGTAGTCCCCTTTGGCGCCGCAGACATTGTACAGGAAGTTGCGCAGAATATCGGTGCCTTTAGGCGTGCTCTCTACCTCCGGGTGGAACTGGACGCCGTACAGCTTTTTCTCCCGGTTCTCCATAGCAGCGTTGGGGCAGGACGCCGTCCGTGCCACGGAAACAAAGCCCTCCGGCAGAACGGTGATCTGATCCGTATGGCTCATAAGCCCCTGCTGCTCTTTCTCCAGCCCGGCAAAGAGTAGAGAGGAGGCATCCACTTCCATGGCGGTTTTGCCATATTCGCTTACATCGCAGGGCTCCACCTTGCCGCCCATGGACCAGGCCAGCAGCTGGTCTCCATAGCAGATGCCCAACACGGGGATGCCCAGGGAAAAGATATCCTTGTGGCAGCGGGGGGATCCGTCTTTATATACGCTGTTGGGGCCGCCTGTGAGGATGATGCCGATGGGCGAAAGCTGCTTTACTTCCTCAGGAGAGATATCTCCAGCTTTTACCAGAGAGTATACATGGCACTCCCGCACCCGTCTGGCGATCAGCTCCTTATACTGCCCGCCGAAATCCAAAATCAAAACCGTCTGTGAAGCCATACGCTCCTCCTGTTCTATGCGCTGAAAATACAAACGTTCTTCTCTGAAAGAGATAAAACTACATTTATTATATTACAGGCAAACAGCGCAGGTGGCAACCTGTTTTTTCTTTTCCCAGTCTGATTTTTATTCCGGCAGAAAAAGCATTCCCGGCGGGAAGGTATCGTTTGACCCGCCGCAAGTTGACAATATGCGCTGTACACAATACCCCTTACGGTATGGAGAGAATGTGTATGAAGCAGTGCATGGATGCGGAAAATCTGCATCGCAGATTAAAGAAGATTATCGGGCAGGTACAGGCCATCGACCGTATGGTGGATGAAGACGTGCCCTGCGAGGATGTGCTTGCGCAGATCAATGCGGCCAAATCCGCGTTGAACGGATGCGGCAAAGTGGTGTTGGAAGGGCATATTAGGCATTGCGTGCGGGATGGCATAGAACACGGTGATGCGGACAGAACCATAGAAAGCTTTACAAAAGCCGTAGAGCGTTTTGCCAACATGCAGTAAACAGGGAGCCGGTGACAGACCGGCTCTTTTTTATGTATGCATGGATGCGTCTGCCGGATCGCGGAAACGAAAAATGCAGACGGTTCCCGTTTCCACCGTCTGCATAAAAAGCGTTTGCGGATCGATCTTTCAGTTGCGGATCTTGGAATGGATCTCCGGGCTGTCCAGCGTCAGAGGCAAAAACGTAAACCCGTGTTCTTCCCCCCAGACCAGGATCCGTTCCACGGCGGCTACGCTGAATCCCCGGATATCGTGCTGCAGCACGATGGAAAAGCTGTCGGCATGGCTGCTGATGCCGCCGGTCACACTTTTATATACCGTATCGGTGGTGGCGCCTTCTCCGCAGTCTCCGCTGGATACGTTCCAGTCAAAATAGCGGAAGCCCATATTCTGCATGTGCTGCGCCAGCCGGGAAATGATCCCCCGGTTGAACATGCTGCATGTGTTGGAACTGCCCCCGGGGAAGCGGAACAGCCGGGTATAGCTGCCCGTCTGCTCATAGATCACCTGCTCCGTAGCCAGAAAATCCCGGAAAAATGCCTCCTCACTGGCATAGATATCCTTATAGACATGGGTGTAGCTGTGTACGCCGATGCTGTGCCCCTCTTCATAGGCCCGTTTGATGAATTCGGGAGAGGCTTTGTTCCCAACCACAAAAAAAGTAGCCTTTGCATCATGCTTTTTCAGCACATCCAGCAGGCGGCCCGTATTGCCGCAGGGGCCGTCGTCAAAGGTCAGATATACGGTCTTGGGGGCGGGCTCCACTATGTCCGGTACGGGGACGGCTTCAACGGTGACGGTGCGGGTCACGCTGGCTTCCCGGCCCTCTTCGTCCGCCACGGTGTAGGTGAGCGTATAGGTGCCCGGTACATAGGGGATCACTTCCCCCTCTACCCGGATATTTTCAGAAAGCGCATGGCCTGCTTCGTCTGCGGCCCGGCAGCCCGGATCTTCAAAGGTAAAGGACGCCGCCAGCGTCATCTCCGCCTCTCCCAGCAGCTCCAATACAGGCCCCGCACAGGGAGTGGCCGTAGGAACGGGAGTATCCGTGGGGGCGGGGGAAGGGGAAACCGTGGCTGTGGGGGCGGGGGCAGGCGTGGCTGTTGCCTCCGGGGTGGGCAAAGCCTGAGCTGCTCCGGTCTTTGCCTGACGGCAGCCGGTCAGCAGCAGCAAAAGCAGCCCCACGCCCCATAGCCGACAGGATCCGAATGATTTTTTCATTGTTTGCACCTTTCATTTTATATTTCGTATTATAGCACAGCCTGCCCCATGCGCAAGAAAATATCCCCGGCAAAAAACGACAAAAAACAATTCACCTGTTGTCAGAGAAAATGTATAGCAAAAAAGATCTCCGTGCAGAGATCTTTTTTAAGCGGTGCCATGTCTTCAGGCCAGATAGAAGCAGTTCCAGTATACCGGCCCCCACAGGTTCACCAGCACGCACAGCAGGATCAGAGCCGCTTTCCAGCTGGTCAATTCCCGGCGGGTAAGACCCATGGCCGCCAGCAGCAGGGTGTAGGGGAGGAAGTCCATGGCATAGCGCATGCCAAACTGGGCAAAGCCGTTGCCGTAGTTCATCAAAAACGGCAGGGCGCACAGCACCATAGCTCCCAGTATGAACCAGCAGAGCTTTTCTTTTTTAAAGTCGGCCCGAAGTGCAAAGTATAAAGCCGGGGAGGTGATACTCAGGCATACCCCCGCCATGGTGGGAATGATATAGGGGAACTCGGTGGAAAAGGCCGGGGGCAGCAGGAAGATGGAGTACAGATTGTAGGGGATGCTGCTCAAAGACAGGGGGCCGCCTACGGTTTTTTCACATTCCTTCAAGAAGGCCAGTTGCTCCGAAGCGGGAAGGGACTGCAGCTGATTATACAGATCCCGGTGCAGATCCTTCAGGTGGGTCAGGTTGTAGCCCTGATCCATGATGGTGCCGTAGCGGATATAGTCAAAGGCCATGTACATACCCCCGAATATGGCTGCGCCTGCGCAGAAAAGCAGCAGCAGCCGCAGCCAGCTCCGTTTTTCATGCCGGAGGAGGATATAGCCGAAAAAGAATACTGCCCCCGGCAGGTTGGCCATGCGGCAGGTGACGGAAAAGCCGTAGCACAGCCCCGCCAGGAATATATCCAGCCCAGGCCGTTTGCTTTTTCGGGTCAAAAAGACCATGGCCAGCAGTAAAAAGAACCAGCCGGATACATGACCTAAAAACCAGCTGTGGCCAATGGCGGCCAAAAAGCAGTGGGTGGTGCCGAAAACCGCCAGCACCGTGCACCAGAACCGTTCCCGTATCCCCCGGCCAATGCCCATCTGTCGGAATACACGGTAAAAGAGAGCGCAGTTTCCCGCCCCCAGCAGGATGGAAAGCCAGGAGATGTTAAACCCGTCCACGCCCCATATGGCCACAAAGGGGAGGCACAGCAGGCTGGGACCCGGGGCAAAGTGCATATAGGTATGCCCGCCGAAGGCTACGGATTCCAGATACTCGGGCATACCGTCCACATACAGGCGGCCGTGAAGCAAAGCTTCGGCCAGATAGCTGTAATTGTTGTAAAAAACGAATTTGTGATTGTTCAGCAGGAAAAAGAGTAAAAAGGCGCCCAGAAACAGCAGCAGCTCCATGCCGCCCCGGTCCAGAAATCCTCTTTCTTTTGCAGGCAGCAGGATCCCGCCCCGCCGCCAGAGTCTGTCCAGCAGAAATACGCCCAGCAGCAGAATGCTCAGGCTCAGCATTACGGTTCCGTACAGTTCCCCCGCCTCCATGGTTCGTTCCTCGTTTCCCTGTTTGTTCTTCCTTATTATGCCATAAAGTTGCGTTCAAATTGCGTCCAAAGAATGAATTTATGCACGCCTTTCTTTTCCTTTCCCGCAGGTGGAAAATGGAAAAAAACACCGCATGTCCACAATTTCTTATCAATTATGCCCTTTCCATGTCATAATCCCGGTGTAAGATAGCCACAATAAAACAAAGTACCCTCTCTTAAAGGCCCCGGGCCCGGAGGGAAACCACATAGAAGGAAGGCTTGGATATGGAATATTGGCAAGACCCGGCACAGACTCCCGGAACAAAAAAGAAGAACCGTCTTTCCGTAGGTATGGGGTTGTTCCTGACCTGCATCGTACTGACTACCCTGATCGGTCTGTTTGCAGGGCTGCTTATCAGCAATTTCACGCATGACAGCTACCTGACCGCAGACAGGAGATCCCAGGAGCAGCAAACGGTTCAAAGCCAGCCGGAATCTTCCGACGGCACTGCCCAGACGCCTTCCGGCAGCAGCGATGCCCAGGACGTGCTGACTACCACCCCTGTGCTTAAGAATGATTCCCAGTATACCAAGGCAGAGATCATTGAAAAATGCGCCCCCAGCGTGGTGGGGATCGACATCACCTATACCGCCAACAGCAGCTACTATTTCGGTTACGGCTTCGGCGGCACCCAGGAGGCTCAGGCCAGCGGCAGCGGCGTGATCCTTACCCAGGATGGATATATCGCCACCTGCGCTCACGTGGTCGCACAGGCCAACACCATCAAGGTGACGCTTAATAACGATGAAACTTACGACGCTAAGCTCATCGGCGCCGACAGCAGCAACGATATCGCCATCATCAAAATCGAAGCTGCCGGCCTTACCGCTGCAGAGCTGGGTGAAAGCGATATGCTTACCGTGGGCGAAGATGTGATCGCCATCGGCAACCCTCTGGGCGAACTGCGGGGCTCCGCCACCCACGGCATGATCTCTGCTACCAGCCGCACCATCACCGTGGAAGGCCAGGAGATGACTTTGATCCAGACCGATGCGGCCATTAATGAGGGCAACTCCGGCGGCGGTCTGTTCAATGCGGCCGGTCAGCTTATCGGTATCGTCAACGCAAAGGTTTCCTCCTCCGGCGTAGAAGGATTGGGCTTTGCCATCCCCCTGAACTCCGTGCTGAAAGAGATCAATGATCTGGTTTCCTTCGGCTACATTAAGGATCGTCCCTATCTGGGCGTTTCCACGCAGGATGTTTCCCTGCGGAATGATTACGGCAACTGGTTCTCCAGCCGCAGCGGCGTCTCCTGTGTGCAGGTAGTGCAGGTGATCTCCGGCGGTACGGCGGATGTGGCTGGCGTACAGGTGGGGGATCTGATCATGAAGCTCGATGATACGGAGATCACGTCGAATACCGTCCTCTCTCAGGCCATCCAGGCATATAAACCCGGAGATAAGGCCATACTGACCATACAGCGGAACGGAGAGACCAAGACCCTGGAAATCGTATTCCAGGAGTATGCGCCGCAAATCACCGCTGCTGCCAATAACGGATAAACTGCCATAAGGCGTTTATCATACCCCCCATCCTCATACACAGAGAAGCCCTTCATCCCCCCGAAGGGCTTCTCTGTATTTTGGTTTAAAACGGCTGCAGAATGTCCAGCTGGGTGGCCGCTAGCAGCAGCTCGTCCAAAATGGACTCCCGCCATTTGTAAATATTGGCGGTGCTGACATGGAGTTCCATGGAAAGGCGGATCACTTCGTTTCTCCGGCAGCGACTCCCGCTTTCCAGCTGGAACAGGCGGCTGAATACCATTGCCTTTTCCGGATCGGCGGCCAACAGGCGCTTTTGCACCATTTCTACTGCGGTCACCCAGCCGGCCTTGATCCTGTGGCCCTCGGTTTCAAAAAGTTCGGAGGGCTGCGCATCTTCAAAGCCGGACAGATAGGCCTTGTAGCTGCGATAGCATTTGGCATGGTGGGCGGCGATCTTTCTCAGTTGCAGATCCATTGCGTGTCTCCTTTTGATAATTGATTTCGTGAAAATTCTTTCTGTAAACGAACGATTGTTCGTATAATAGTATAGCACAGGATCGGGATCTTGTCTGCCCCGGAAAAGGAAAAAGTAAAAATTATTTGCAGACGGAGGCACCCTGCATTTTCCGGGAAACGGTTGACGGAAGGGGCGGAATTGGGTAAACTAAATAAGGTTAAGGATAAGCTATATTTTTTTGGAGGCAGGCATGAGTCAGTATTACAGTATTCAGGGGGGCAGACGGCTGGAGGGTACCGTGACCATCAGCGGCGCAAAAAATGCGGCGGTGGCCATTATTCCGGCGGCCGTATTGGCCGGGGAATGCTGTATTCTGGAAAACCTGCCGGATATTCAGGATGTGAAAAGCCTGCGGAGCATCCTCACCCGCCTGGGAGCCAAGGTAGACTTTACCAGGGGAGACTGTATGCGCATAGACCCCAGCTCCATTACCACCCGGGACGTGACTTTTCCGGAGGTAAGCTCCATGCGGGCTTCCTATTATCTGATGGGTGCCATGCTGGGGGCATACGGTGAGGTGGAGCTGGCTTTGCCCGGAGGCTGTGTGATCGGCCCCCGGCCCATTGATCAGCATATCAAGGGGATGCGGGCTTTGGGCGCTAATGTGTATATGGACGAAAGCCGCAACGTGGTCCGGGCACAGGCTGCCCGCCTTAAAGGGGCGGAGATATTTTTTGATTTGGTATCCGTAGGGGCGACCATCAACGTGATGCTGGCCGCCTGCCGGGCAGAGGGGCAAACCGTCCTGCAGAATGTGGCCAAGGAGCCCCATGTGGTGGATGTGGCCAATTTCTTGAACATGATGGGCGCTTCCATTAAAGGGGCAGGTACGGACGTGATCCGCATTCAGGGGCGGCCCAAGCTCCATGGGTGCAGCTATGCCGTGATCCCCGACCAGATCGAGACCGGCACTTACATGATCGCCGCCGCCGCCACCCGAGGGGATGTGATCATTAAAAATGTGATCCCTACCCATATGGAAGCCATTACTGCCAAGCTGCTGGAAAGCGGCGCCAAGGTGGTAGAAGGGGATGATGGGCGGGAATTTTTCCTGCGGGTGCGTATGAAGGAGCGGCCCCGGGCGGTAAACATCAAGACTGCCGTGTATCCGGGCTTCCCCACAGATCTGCAGCAGCCCATGATGGCCTATCTGGCAACGGCTCGCGGGAACTCGGTCATTCAGGAGAATATCTTCGAAAACCGTTTTAATCATGTAAAAGAGCTGCGGAAGATGGGCGCTTCCATCTCCATCAGCAAGCGCACGGCCCGGGTTCGGGGCGTGGAGGCACTTCACGGGGCCGATATTCAGGCCAGTGACCTGCGGGCAGGGGCTGCTTTGATTGTGGCTGGCCTTTCTGCCGGAGGGGAGACACGGGTCCGGGGCGTAGAATATATAGACCGGGGTTATGAGCATCTGGAGCACAAGTTCAATGCGCTGGGAGGCTGCATCTCCAGAAAATGATATACGGTTGTTAAAGCACAGAGGCCGCAGAGGAACACAAAAACGTTCCTTTGCGGCCTTTTTATTGGAAGCCGGCGGGGCGCATGGAAAGTTGGTTGCCGGGAAGCGAGGGGCGGGGGCGCACTGCGTGCCTGGCGGCACGCCTGCGGGGCATTCGCCCCGCAGAGTTCCGGCGGCAAAGCCGCCGGAACGTGCGCCCCGGGTTTCGTATACAATTTCTGTTCGGGCTCCGGCGTCCCCTGCCCCGCTGCGATATTCGGTAACATTGAGGCACTCTTTTCAGGCGCAAACAAAAAGCGCAGAGCAAAAGCTCTGCGCTGCCGGATCCTTTGGATCACTCAATATCCATATATTCTTTCCCGCTGCCTTCTGCCGGCATGGGCCAGCCGTTGCGTTGGCAGATCATCTTCAGGAAGTTATTGACCACCTGGGAGCGGTACCGGCACTTCTGGGCGACCACGGTCAATGTGGGCATAAGGCCGCCGCCTTCCATATCCCGAACGGTCAGCCCCTCTACGCCTTCCAGTTCCTTCAGCAGGAGCTTGGGCAGGATGGTCATGGTGTAGCCTCTCTGGGTAAAGGCCAGGCAGTCCTGCATCCGGGAGCCGATGACCCGGATATCCGGTTTGAAGCCCAGTGTGCGCACAAAAGCGGAGTTGGCCTGAAGCATGGTGTTGGTCACGGCCACGGGATGATCCGCAAATACGGAGTAGGGCAGAACGCCCTCGGGCAAGTCTGCAAACTTGGGGCAGTCTCCTTTCCACAGCGCCACCAGAGAATCCGGTTCGGCATGCACCACTTCCAGCGTATCGGGAATATTCCTGTCGGAATAAAGCACTGCCACTTCGATTAAACCGTTGACCAGCATCTTCAGCAGAGAACTCTGATCCGCTTCGATGGACTTAAAGGAAATAAGGGGATATTCCCGGGCATACTGCTCCATAAGGGATTCCCACTTGGCGCCGCACAGACCGCTGATGCGGCCATAGCGCAGCGTGCCCTCTTCCCCGGAAAAGCTGCTGGTGATCTCCCGCTGGGCTTCCTGCTCCAGAGCCACCATTTCTTTTGCTTTTTCATACAGGATCCGTCCCGCATCGGAAAGCACCAGCCGCTGGCCGCCGCGGTGGAAAAGCCGGGTGCCAAAGCGCTGTTCCATGGATTTAAGTTGATTGCTCAGAGCCGGCTGGGCCACACCCAGCTTTTTGGATGCAGCCGTCAGGGTCTCTTCTTCTACGATGGCGATGAAGTTTACATAATATTGAAAATTCATGGTGCCTCCTGAACTGTTGTTCTATAATAATTATAGTATACCCTCCTCATGCAGTAAGTTCAACTCCCTTTTATAAAAATATAGCCGTTTTCCAGGCAGGAGCTTCCCCCCAATGAAATCGCAAAGGCGGCTTTTCCCCTTGCGTCCGGAAGAAATCTGGGGCATAATAAAGAAAAAACACATAAGGAATCAGACGGTATGAAACTCAACTACAAGCGGACCATTCTGGTGGGCTTTGCCTTTTTCCTCATCTGCACCTTCTGGCAGGCCTATGATACCATTATTCCCAAGATCCTTACAGACAAATTCGGTATGTCTCAGGCCTATTCCGGCATCATCATGGCCATCGACAATGTGCTGGCCCTGTTCATGCTGCCGCTGTTCGGCTCCCTTTCCGATAAGTGCAAAAGCCCCATGGGTCGCCGGACGCCCTTCATTCTCATCGGCACTATTGTGGCGGCGCTGGCTTTTGTAGGTCTGAGCTTTGTGGATAATCTGCAGCTGAACCGGATCAGCGCTGTTTCCGCCATAGACGATCCCGCCGCCATGGAAGCCATCTATGAGGATCAGAAAGAGGCTTCCCTGCTGACCCCTGCGGGAGAGAGCTTTGTCCTGGGTGAAAAGTATGCCAAAGAAGCCTTTGCCGCCATTCCTTCCATGAAGGAGGGGAAGGTAAACCCCGAGTATTCAGATTATGTGGTGCCGGCCCGGCAGGCGGCGGTGCACAAGATTACCCGCAGCGATCCCTCGCTGGAGCGGCTGTTCATTCTGGTACTGTGCGTGGTGCTCATTGCCATGGCGACTTTCCGCTCCCCTGCCGTAGCTTTGATGCCGGATGTAACGGTGAAGCCCCTGCGCAGCAAGGCTAACGCCGTTATCAATCTGATGGGCACTGCTGGGGGTATTCTGGTGCTGGTGCTGGGTATGGTGTTTAAAACCTCCAGCACAAAGAACGCCCTTATGAGCTATACGCCCTTCTTCTGCGCTGTAGCGGGGATCATGCTTCTGGCTCTGGTGATTTTCATGCTTACGGTGAAGGAGCCCCGACTGGTAAAGGAGATGGAGCTGGAATCCAGACGGTACGGGCTGGAAGAGGTTCCGGAGGAAGCCGATACCCCACGGGGCAGGCTGGGCAAAGGGGAGCTGCGTTCCCTGCTGTTCATCCTCGGCTCCATTGTACTGTGGTTCATGGGTTATAATGCCGTGACCAGCAAATATTCCGTCTATGCCGAAAAGGTACTGGGCATGGATTACAACACCACCCTGCTGCTGGCTCAGGCGGCGGCTATCATCAGCTATCTGCCTGTGGGGATGATCGCCAGCCGGGTAGGCCGGAAAAAGACAATTCTGGCAGGTATCCTCATGCTGACGGCAGCCTTCGGTACTGCTTCCTTCCTGCGGGTAGGGAGCAGCCAGCTGCTGATGAACGCCATGTTCTGCCTGGCGGGTATCGGCTGGGCAACCATCAATGTCAACTCCTTCCCCATGGTGGTGGAGATGTGCAAGGGCAGTGATGTGGGCAAATATACGGGTTTCTATTATACCGCTTCCATGGCCGCCCAGACTCTGACCCCTTATCTCAGCGGCAAGCTGATGGACATGGAGGGCATGACCGCCCTGTTCCCCTATGCTACGGTGTGTGTGGGGCTGGCCTTTGTGACCATGCTTTTTGTGCGTCACGGAGACAGCAAGCCCATGAAGAAGCAAAGCACGCTGGAAGCTTTTGACGTAGAAGACTGAGCCCTGCGGGGGCATGGGCTGCTTCCTGAAAGGGAACGGTCCGTTTTATTTTTTGCCGACCCCGATTTCGGCGTGTTGGCTGCGTATTCTTTTTCAGAAAGGATATCCTATCCCCTATGGCAAACAACTCCATAGAAAAGCAGGTTCTGGAAGCCCAGAGGGATCCTCAGGCGGCCGACCGGCTGATCGAACAGTATACGCCGTTTATCCGCCGGGAAACGGCCCGGTTCACCAAGCGCATTCCCCGGCCGGATGGGGAGGAGCTGAGCATTGCCATGCTGGCTTTTTATGAATCCATCCGAGCCTATACTCCGGGTCGGGGCGCATTTCTGCATTTGGCTGCCGCCGCCATACATAATCGGCTGACGGATCATGCCCGGCGGGAGAGCCGGCACCGGGGGAACGTCTCTCTGGAGCTTGCCTGGGGCGAAGACGGCCTGACTCTGGGAGAAACACTGCCGGATGAAAAAGATGAGCTGGCCGCCCGGAAGGAAAGCCGGCTGACCCGGGAGGAAATAGAAGAGTTCACCTGTCGGTTAAAGGATTTTGGCCTGAGTTTGGGGGATGTGGCAGACAGTTGCCCCCGGCAGGAGCGGACTATGGATGCCTGTATGCAGGCCTTGGATTATGTCCGGGAAAATCCGCTCCTGCTGCAGGTACTGGAGCGGGAGAAAAAGCTGCCTCTTTCCCGATTGGCCTTAGGGGCAGGCGTAGAGAAAAAAACGCTGGAACGGCACCGGAACTATCTGGTGGCCATCCTGCTGGCCTATACCAACGGCTATGAGATCATCCGGGGGCATTTGAGCCGGATACACAGAAGGGAGAACCCATGAAGGAATACCTGGTTATGGAATGTCACCCGGGATACGCCGTGGTGCTGGACAGGGAAGGCCGGTTCCTGCGGGTAGCCAATCTGGGCTATACTGTGGGGCAGCTGGTGGACGAGGTGGTGGAAGCCCTGCCGCCCGTACAGGAAACAGAAACATCCGTCCCTTCCAAAAGAAAGGTTCCGCCGCTGGTTCGCTGGGGGCTGGGGGCGGTGGCCGCCTGCCTGTGCCTGCTGCTGGTAGGGTTGGGCCGCTTTTCTCAAAGCCTGTGGGGCACGGTAGTGCTGGATATGGGCCCCGCTGCGGAGATCCGGGTGAACCACCGGGAACAGGTGATGGAGATCCTGCCCCTGAACGATGCGGGCAGTGCGTTGCTGGCGGAATATTCCGCCCGGGGGAAAGCGTTGGATACGGTTTGCGAAGAACTGGCCGCTCTGGCCGCCCGGAATGGCTATTGGCAGGAAGGGGACGCCGCCTCCCTTACGGTGGAGAGCGAGGATACCCAATGGAAGCAGCGCACGGAGACCCGGCTCTGGGAGCAGCTGGCGACTTATACGGATACTACGTTGCTGGTCCTTCCGGTAATGCCCCGGAGCACTCCCGCTCCGGAAAGCCCGCTCCCGTCTTCCGTTCCTGAAGAAAGCCCCGCATCCGGTGGGAAAGTTCCGTATCCTGCCGGAGAGGATGAGGACGACGACGATGATGACGATGAGGATGATGATGAGGAGGACCATGATCCCGGCAGCTGCCGGAACCCTGCGCACCATCATTAAAAAGAAATTAAAAAAGAGTAACGGCGACCCCGGTTTTTCTTTCATGGCAGCGTACTCTATCAGCACAACCAACAAAAAGGAGACAATAACATGCAGCAAAGAGTAATCAAATCCATTTTTCTGATTATGGCCCTGATACTGCTTTTCGGAGCCGTGGCCTGTCAGGCTCAGAATGAGGCTCAGGCGTCTGTTTTTCAGGATTCCGGTGCAATGGGCGCACTGATCCTCAGTGTAAATCCCCAGATCGAGATCCAATATGATCAGGCGGGGCTGGTCACCGGGCTTACGGGGCTCAACGAGGATGGCAAGAGCGTGATCGCCGCTTACGGCAAGGGCATCGGCATGGCTTGTGATCAGGTGGTCAGCGACCTGGTGGAATGCATTCATGCACAGGGGTATTTTGTTCCCGGAGATGACGGCGCCCAGAAACAGGTAGTGCTGAAGCTGAAGGCCGGCTCCCGGTGTCCTGACGACAGCTTCCTGGAAACCGTTACAGAAAAGGTGCGCACCACCGTAGACAGATGGGAGCAGCCCGCTTTCATCACTCTGGCGCAGGCGCAGGAAAAGGCTCTGGCTTACCTGGGTCTTGCCGATGCACAGCTGACCAAAGCCGTTTTTGATGCCCAGGACGGCAAATACGAATTCATTTTTACCGCAGCGCAGATGGGCTATGGCGTGGATGTAGATGCGTACACCGGCAATATCCTCAGGCTGGAACAGGCGCAGCTGACGGTGGAGCCCACTGCTCTTCCCGGTCAGGATGGTTTTATCGGACTGGAAGCTGCCAAAAAGCTGGTTCTGCAGAAACTGGGGCTTACCTCTGCAGAATTTATCAAAGCAGAGCTGGATGCGGAAGACCGGAAGTATGAGTTGGAGCTTATCGTAGATGGCATAGAATACGATTTCGACATCGATGCCTACAGTGGCGCATTTCTCAAGCAGGAACAGGAGACTGTAGGGTCTTCTGTCGGCAGTCAGCCTTCCGCTTCCGGCGTCATCGGCTTGGATGCAGCCAAGAAGATCGTTCTTAAAAAGCTGGGGTTGAACTCCGCCACCTTTACCAAGGCCAAGCTGGACAAAGAGGACGGCGAGTATGAGCTGGAGCTGATTGTCAACGGCATAGAGTATGAGTTCGACATTGATGCATATACCGGCGCCATTGTCAAGCAGGAACAGGAGACCGTAGGGTCTTCTGCCGGCAGTCAGCCTTCCGCTTCCGACGTCATCGGTCTGGATGCAGCCAAGAAGATCGTTCTTAAAAAGCTGGGGCTGAACTCCGCCACCTTTACCAAGGCCAAGCTGGACAAAGAGGACGGCGAGTATGAGCTGGAGCTTATCGTCAACGGCATAGAGTATGAGTTCGATATTGATGCATACAGTGGCAGGATCCTGAAAATGGAACAGGAAGGTCTGGACGGGGATGACGATGATTACGACGGGTATTGCGATGATTATGCCCGCCATGGGTATTGTGACGATGACGACCATCATCATGGCCGCCGCAGGGGCTGCTGAAAAGAAGGAAAAAGAGGAGGCATTCGCCTCCTCTTTTTAATAGGACGTTACTGAGGGTCACAGGGGCAGGCTTCACTGGGGTGTCCGGTAAGTACTTGCCGCACCTGCCGCCGCCGCAGGAACACCGTCAGCCAGCATACTGCCATGGAGGTCAGACCGCAGATGGTCATGCAGAGCCGGTAGTCCAGCACTTCCCCCAGAGCGCCGATGGCCAGAGACAGCACCGCTCCCGCCGCCGTGCAGAGCATGGATTCATAGGCGTTGAGCCGGGCCCGCAGCCGGTCGGGGATGTAGCGCTGCACCGCCGCCTGGCGGATGGTGGCGCTCTGGATGCCCAGAAAGCCGCAGACAGCCCGGTTCACCAACATCAAGGGGTACGGCAGCCACAGGAGACAGGCATCCATCAGCTCATAGGTCTGATACACCCCGAACAGAAAACCGAACCGCTTTCGCTCCGGCGGGGAGCAGCGGTAGCGGACGGCTCCGCCGATGGTGCGTCCGACGAATTCCGCTGCGGAGAAAAAGGAATACATGGCAGTGGTGAAACCCGGCGCTGTGCGGAAAAAGGCGATGAGCAGGGGAGAGTAGCTCATGCCCATGCCGTTGGCGACGGCCATGTACTCATAGAGACCGTGCAGGCCGTGCTCCTGCCGCAGGTAGGCGGCGGCCTCCCGGATATCCCGCCACCAGGTTTTCAGGGACAGCAGCGGCGCCTGATCCCGGCGGTTCTCCTGCACCCGGATTCGGTTTTCGATTAGGGCGGCCAGCACCGACAGCGCAGCTTGGATCAGCAGCAGCCGCCCCACGCCCAGAGTGTCGTACAGCAGCGCCGCCAGCGGCATCATCAAGACCTTCAAAATGGGGTAGAGCATGGCGGAGATGGTGTAGCCACGCTCCTCCTGCCCCTCCGGCAGCAGCAGGGGGTAAAAACTGTTGTAGGCCAGCTCGTCGAAGGATCCGAGACACGATACCAGCAGGGAAAAAGCCAGATAGGCGGTGTAGGAGAAATCGTTGTGCAGCAGAAACAGCCCTGCTCCGGCGTAGCACACACCGTTGAGCAGGTCGCCCCACACCAGAAAGGGCTTACGGGGCAGACGGTCCATTATGGGGGCAATGATCAGCGGCAGCAGCACCATGGGGATCAGCTGAATAGCCACCACCAGTGCCGCTGCCAGGGTGCTGCCCGTCTCATCAAAGACCAGAAAGGACAGTGCAAATTGGCTGATGATGCCGCCGGCAGCGCCCAGCGCCGTAGCGGCGGTGATGCGGGTAAAGTTCCGTGTCCAGAGTGTTTGTTTCATAGCATTCACCTCACTGCAATGATTATCTCTCAACTTCTTACAAAAGAAAAGCAGGCCGTTGTGGGAAAGATATTACCACAATGCCCCGCTTAGATGGGTAAAAGCGTTATTTTGCAGGAAACTCCTCCAACAGGCGGCACGCCTGACGGTATTGGCGGTTGGCTTTGTACCACGCCAGCACCCATGGCAGGTGAAACCGGGCAAAGCCCATGGGGTATGTGTCCCGCAGGCGCTGGAAGCAGCCCAGCAGCCGGGTACCATAGGCGCTGTCGTGGAGATAGTCCGGGTGCTCCAGCCGATAGCGCACCAGCGCCAGCATATGCTGCTCCATTTCGGTGGCGGCCAGAGACTCCGCCTGCTGGACGGCCGCCAGCGCCTGCTCCCGGTGCCCCAGCTGCTCGTGGCAGATGGCCAGCTTGTGCAGGTTAAGAAAGCAGGGGTGGGAGAGAGCGGCAAAGTAGGGCAGGGCCTTTTCAGGCTGGCCCAGTTCCAGTTGAGTGGCGGCAACGTTGTAGCGAATAGAGGACAGACTTTCGGTGTCACCCAAAGCCTCCGCCAGACGCTCCGCCACGGCGAAGTGGGCCAACATTTCCTCCATGTGGCCCAGATCCGAGTAGCAGTTGCCCATCCACAACCGGCAGAACAGCATCAGGTGGGGGTATCCGGCGTCTGCTGCCGAGCGGTAGGCATCCCGCAGCACCTCTATGGCGATGGTGTACTCACCCTTGGCGTAGAGGGCCTTTCCATGGAGGGCGGCCAGCAGCGGCAGCGGTTCCAGCCGCACAGCCTCTTCCCAACGGCCCTGCAGGCCGCGCTGCAAGGCCAGTTGCCGGGTGGAGAGAAAGGGCTCCCATTCCTCCGGCAGAGGGCGCATTTCATCTGCATAAAAGGCGGCCAGCAGCAGGGCGTCCGCCGCCAGCGGACTGCAGGCGAGGCTCTCCTGCCGGGGCTGCACCAGGCGTTCATAGCAGGAGGCGAAGCCCGGGCCGCCGGAGAGCAGGGCCTTCCAACAGGGGTCTAAACCTTCCGGCTCCGGAGTCCAGATAAGACCCAACCGGTGCAGCAGAAGCTTTGTCACCTCCGGGGAGGGAACTGCCTTGCCCTGTTCGATCTTGGACAGATAAGAAGGGGCGCAGATGCCCTGGCACAGACCTTCCTGGCTCCAGTCCCGGCGGAGACGGGCCTGCCGGATCAGCAGTCCGGCGACGTCGCCGCCCCTCATTTGACAAGACCTCCCGTGATGGTGCCTGCAGACCGGCCGCCGCTGGTTCGGGAGAAGTCCATCTTCCGCAGCAGAGCGGGGATCGGCTTATTGCAGGCGCCCGGTGCCGGTTGCCCCGGCATCACTTCGGCGTATAAAAACTGTTTGCACATAATAAGCTCCTTTATTTCAAAACGCTATCCAAAAAGATCAAATGATTGATGATCCAAATAAGGGATGCCATTTATACTTTTGCCGTTCCAATCTGTCAAGGGATTTTTAAAAAGCAAAGGATAAAATGCATTGTGCCCCCACTTGAAATTTCTATTGCCCGGTTTCTGCCGGTATGTATCTTGCCTGTCTACATCATTGGAGCAGCGGCTTTCGGGGTTTCGGCAATATTTCCGACTTTTGCCGCCTGCCGGTCAATGCCGGCAGGATAGCGGTTCAGTTTCCTACCGGTCAGCAGAGTGTCCTCCAATAGGACTGGCTTTACCTGCGATTCAACCATTCCGGCTGATTACAAAACCGAAGGAAGAGGACTTCCTTGCAAAGTATCTCCCTTCGCCTCCTCTTTTAAGGGGCGGATCGCCGCATCTTTGCGCTTAACAAGACAGTCGTATGCGATCCACGATCTCATAACCGGATCCCAGCACCCGGGAAAACTCTATTTCATATATGCAGGCCGAAAAAGGCACAAAACGGGCCTGCATGCTGCGGCACAACTTATTCAGATCCAGCTCCGGTCCCTGCACCAGAGTGGTATGGGGCAGCCACCTGTCTCCCCGGGTCCACAGGTTGAGTGCAGCGCCGTATGCGTCCTCGATGCGATCATGCATGGCCTCCAGCATGGGGGATCTTTCCGGGATCGCTACGATAAGGGAGGTCTCGGAAAGAACTTCCAGCCCTGTATACCGTACCGGGAACGGGGCGGCAGCGGAAAGCAGTTCCTTGCAGAAGCGAATAAAGGCAGTCTCGTTTTCGCCCATATAAGCAGCGATGGTGATATGCCCGTGCAGGGGCTTTATGGCAGGCATGGCGGAAAGGGCGATCCGCTGCAGCGACAGGAGTTTTTCAGTAGCTTCATTGTCAAGCTTTGCGATCATACACAGCATACTGCACCCTCCGTAGCTTTGGAATTGAAAAAGGATATCCTGTTCTGAGGTTCTCATTCTGTGGGGGAAGCATAGAGTTTTTTATGAGGAAATTATGCTTTTTGGCCGTTTTGCTGCCCTTGCTGCTGTTTCGTGGGTGTAAAGAAGCTTCTTCTGCTCCGGCAGAGATGCGGGAGACAGGGGTCACACCGCCGGTATATCTGGTGGTGTTGGACTGCGGCCACGGGGGCTTTGATGCCGGAGCCCGGGGGGATGATACCGGCGTCCGGGAGGATGAGCTGAACCTGGCTGTGGGCATGCTGCTGAAGGAAGCACTGGAGGAGCTGGGAGTACAGGTTTCTGTGACCCGCAGCGAAAGCGAGGCTTTGGGGGATACGAAAAAGGAAGATATGCGCCGCCGGGGAGAACTTTTGTGCACCGAAGGGGCCGATGCGGTGGTCTCTGTACACATGAACCACTTTTCCGACAGAAAGGTAGCAGGGCCCATGACCTTTTATCAGGCAGGGGCAGAGGAGGGGCAAGAGCTGGCACAAGCGGTCATGGACGCCCTGTGTGCCGGTTTGGGGCTGAAAGCCCGCCTGGCCAACCCGGGGAACAACTTTGTCACCCGGATCCCCGCTGCCCCGGCGGTGCTGGTGGAATGCGGATTCCTCAGCAATCCGGAAGAGGAGCTGCGGCTGCAGGAACCGGAGTATCAGCAAAAACTGGCCCGGGCCATTGCAGCGGGCGTACGGGCCTATCTGCAGGCAAAAAGCGAAGAAGCTTTGCCTTCTTTCAGCCCAGCAGCGCCTTGAGATAGGCGGGCATATAGGCCGGAAGATCCTGAGGCCACCGGGCGGAGATCAAATTGCCGTCGGTGACCACGGGTTCGTTGACCCATGTGGCCCCGGCATGGCGCATGTCGTCTTTGATGCCGGGGGTAGAGGTCACCTGCCGGCCGGAAAGCACCTCTGCCGAGCACAGCACCCAGCCTGCGTGACAAATGATGCCCACAGGCTTTTTTGCCGCCATGAAGTATCGGGCCATCTCCAGCACCCGGTCAAAGCGGCGGAGTTTATCCGGGGCCCAGCCCCCGGGGATCAGCAGGCCGTCATAGGCTTCATAGGGGATCTCCTCAAAGGTAAAGTTCGCCTGAGCATGGACGCCGTATTTGCCGGTGTATTCCCGAATGGCTTCCCCGGCCACGTCCACCTGCACTCCGGCTTCCCGGCAGCGGAGGATGGGATACCACAGCTCCAGATCCTCAAAGTCGTCAGAGATAAGACTGATCACCTTCACTTGCTTTTCCATGGGTTGCCTCCTTTGATGCTGTTTTTATTCCACGATCAGCTCGCACCGCTCTCTTACGGAGCAGGCGGCGATATAGGCTTCCTCGCTGGGGATCCAGCGTCGGCGGAAGGATTCCCAGCCCTCCGGGCCGTTGCGCAGAAGGATCCGCCGCTGCTGTTCCTCCGTGGAAATATCCACAAATACAGCCAGATCATAATAGCGGTGCAGGACGGGCAGCAGTGCATAGGCCCCTTCCACCACCACAAAGGGCTTGTCCACCGTTCTCTTTTCCGGCAGGAAGGCCTGCTTTTCACAGGAGAAGGCCCGGTAGGCAAAAGGGATCCGTTTTTGCAGCGGCTCCGCTACTTCCCGGGCAAAGCGTTCCATATCCATATGACTGCCGGGGAGGCGGCGCTGCCGGGCAGGGTCTGCCCGGGGCAGAAAGAAATCGTCCGTATGCACCACGCTGCCATGGAAGCGTTCCGCCAGCATTCCGGCCAGAGTGGTTTTTCCGGCGGCGGAACGGCCCTCCAGCACCAGTACAAAGGGAGCGCCCGGCTGCACCTGCGCTGCCAGATATTCCGTAAGCTGCTCTCTGGTCATGGGCGCCCCTTATATGACCTGAAACAGATAGAATTTCAGGTAACTGGTTTCCGGCACCGTGGGCAAAATGGGATGATCCGGCCCCTGCTGGCGGGCTTCTATCTGCCGAAGGGTCACATGGGCGTCGGCGGCAGCCTCCAGAAGCATCCGTTTGAAATCCTCTTCGTACATGAAGTGGGAACAGGAGCAGGTAGCCAGATACCCGCCCCGGGGCAGCAGCTGCATGGCCCGGCGGTTGATCTCCTTATAGCCCCGGTAGGCATTTTTTCGGGTATCGCTGCTCTTGGTAAAGGCCGGGGGATCCAGAATGATATAATCGTATGCCCGGCTCTTCTTTTCGCCCAGTTCCGTAAGCAGTTCAAATACATCCCGGCAGACAAGCTCCAGCTCCAGCCCGTTGAGCCGGGCATTGGCGGCCGTTTCTTCTATGGCTGCCTGTGAGATATCCACCGCCGTAACTTTGGCGGCTCCCGCCCGGGCGCAATTTAGGGCAAAGGCTCCGGTGTGGGTAAAGCAGTCCAGCACCCGCATCCCTCTGGCCAGAGAGGCCGCTGCCCGGCGGTTGTACTTCTGATCCAGAAAGAAACCGGTTTTCTGTCCGTTGATATAATCTACGTCATAAAGCACACCGTTTTCGAAGATCCGGGTGTGGCCGTCCAGCTCCGTTTCCAGCCCCTCCATGGGGAAGAAACCCTTGCCCGTCTGCATGCCCTCCTTCAGGCGCAGAGGACTTTCGTTGCGCTCATAAATGGCCCGGATGGTGTCGCCTCCGGCCCGCAGGTTTTCCACAATGCGCCGAAAGAGCATTTCCTTGCGCTTTTCCATGGCCAGAGACAGAGTTTCCGTTACCAGAATATCGCCGAAGCGGTCCACCGTCAGGCCGGGAAACTGATCCGCCTCCCCAAAGATCAGGCGGCAGTTGTTAAAATCCGTTCCCATGACACGGCGGCGGTAGTCCAGCGCATAGGCGACCCGGCGGGCAAAGAAGGCCTCGTCAAAACGGTCGTTGGCGTTGGAGGAGAGCAGCCGGATCAGGATCTTGCTGGCATCATTGATGCAGCCCGTCCCCAGATACACGCCTTTTTCCGTGACCACATCGCCCAGACCTCCGTTTTCATAGGCGGCGGGCCGCTGGATCACTTCCTCCCCATATACCCAGGGGTGCCCCCGGCGAATGGCGGCTTCGGCTTTTTTGTTGACGGTGAACCGGGGATAGTCTCTTTGTGTATGCATACAGGCAGCTTGCTCCCATCTTGTGTGTGTTTGCTTACAGTATAGCATACCAATCCTCCCCGGAAAAGAGGGAGCGCCGGAAAAGAGAGCCGGGGGAAAGGACATAAAAGAAAAACTCTTGGTGAAATATAGCCCCGGGGGGTAATATGGAATTGTATTTTCTTTCAAAGTATGGTATGAATAGGAAAAAGAAAACCAAGGAGGTTTTTATGGAACTGTCGGTTGGACAAAAACTGTACGGCTTTACGGTGACCCGGGCACGGAAGGCAGAAGAGCTTTCCGGCACGCTGTATGAGATGACCCATGATAAAACCGGGGCGCAGCTGTGCTGGATGGATAACGGAGAAATGAACAAGCTTTTTTCCGTAGCCTTCAAGACCCTGCCCGAGGATGATACGGGCGTGTTCCACATTCTGGAGCACAGTGTGCTGTGCGGTTCTGAAAAATACCCGGTGAAAGAGCCCTTTGTGGACTTGATGAAGAGCTCCATGAACACCTTTTTGAACGCCATCACCTTTTCCGATAAAACCATGTACCCCGTTTCCAGCCGGAACGAGCAGGATTTTCTCAACCTGATGGGCGTATATCTGGATGCCGTCTTTGCCCCCAACTGCATCCATGATCCAAACATCTTCTACCAGGAGGGCTGGCATGTGGAACTGGGCGAAGAAAACGTCCTCAGCTATAAGGGCGTGGTGTTCAATGAAATGAAAGGCGCTACTGCCGGTCTGGACCGGGCGCTGTATGACGGTTCCCAGAGCATCGTTTTCCCGGATAACTGCTATCGCTTTGAATCCGGCGGGGAACCGGCGGCCATCCCCGATCTGACCTATGCCAGATACTGCGAAACCTATAAGCGGTTCTATCACCCCTCCAACGCCCGGATCTATCTGGACGGTACGGTGCCCCTGGATAAAACGCTGGCGGAGATCAATGGCTATCTGTCCCGTTATGAACGCAGTGAAGAGACCCATGAGATCCCCATGCAGATCCCTGTGGCGCGAGAACTGACGCAGCATTATGAGGTAGCCAAAGGCGAAAGCAAAAACAAGGCGGCGCTGTCCCTTGCCCGGATCCTTTGCCCTTATACGGATAAGGTAAAGGTGCTGGCCGCCCGGGTTCTTTGCAGCTTCCTGGCGGAAACCAATGAATCTCCCCTGAAAAAGGCCATTCTGTCTGCCAAACTGGCAGAAGATATGGATACCATGGTGTGGGATGGATTGCAGCAGCCCCTGTTCCTGCTGAATATCCGTAACACGGAGCCGGAAAAGGAGCCTGCCATCCGCAGCACCATCCGCACCACCGCAGAAAGTCTGCTGGAAAAGGGCCTGGACAAGGATGCCCTTACCGCCTGCCTGAACCGGCTGGCTTTCCGGATCAAGGAACCGCAGGAGCCTGCGGGGCTTATGCGCAACTTTGATGCCTTGGCTTCCTGGCTGTATGGCGGGGATCCCATGCTGTATCTGTGCAATGACGAAGCTATAGAGCAGCTGCGGCAGATGGTGAACAACGGCGGTTTTGATGCACTGCTGCGGGAACTGCTGCTGGACGAGAGCACCCTGTGCGTGCTGCATACCCTTCCCTCCGAGACCCTGGGGGAGGAAAAGAAGCAGAAGGAGCAGACCCGGCTGGAGGCTCTGAAGGCCGGTTGGAGCGAAAAGGACTGGGCGGAACTGCGTTCTTTGAATGACAAGCTGAAGGCCTGGCAGAATACGCCTGACGCCCCGGAGCAGACGGCCACGCTGCCAATGCTCTCACTGGAAGAGATCGGGGAGGAATTGGAGTATACCGAAACGCTGGAAAGCCGGGCGGCAGGGGTCACGGTGCTGTATCATCCCGTCCCGACAAACGGCATCGTGCATATGAAGGCTTATGTATCCCTGGCGGATAAGTCTCTGGAGGAGCTCAGGGATCTCTCTTTGCTGAAGGATCTGCTGGGCAATCTGCCCACGGCTTCTCATCCAGAGACGGCAATGCTGCAGCAGCAGGTGCGCAGTCTTACGGGGCGGATGGAGTTTTCTATGAAAGCCTATGCTCCAGCCGGTGAGAATGAGGGCTGCAAGCCTGTGCTGGCGGCCACCTGCTCCGTGCTGGAAGAAAACCTGCTTCCGGCGGCGGCGCTGATGCGGGAGATCCTTACCGAGACCCGCTTTACGGATAAGGAAAGTATTCGCAGCATTCTGCTGCAAACCTATGAGGAAAAGAAGCAGAACGCCATCATGTACGGTCATCAGCTGGCCTTTGCAGAGGCGCTGGCTCATGTTTCTGCCCAGGGAGCCGTTCAGGAGGCATTCTCCGGCTACAGCGCGCTGCAGGTGCTTCGGGCTCTGACGGAAAACTTTGAAGAACGTATCCCCGTATTGACAGCATTGTACGAGGACTTTGTGGCCCACAGCGTATGCAGAGCCCGCATGACATTCAGCCTTACCGCTTCCCATCCGGTGGAGGCGGAGCCTTTGCTGGAGGGGTATCCTCAGGGCACGGCCGTGCCGGAACTGGGGGCATATACAGCCGATCTGCCCCGGAAACTGGGCATCTGTATCCCTGCTCAGGTGGGCTTCTCCTCTCAGGGACTGGGAGCCGGGCGCAGCGGTTCTTTACGGGTAACGGCCCAGATGCTGAGCCTGGATTACCTGTGGAACGTGGTGCGGGTTCAGGGCGGCGCTTATGGTGCAGGCCTTGTAAACCGGGGGGAAAACGTGTTCACCTATTCCTTCCGGGATCCTACTCCCGCCAAGACGCTGCATGCTTATGCAGGCATGGCCGAAGCGCTGGAAGAATACTGCGCCGGCAGGGAGGCGTTGGATAAATACATCATCTCCACCGTGGCGGAGCCCCTTCGCTCACCGCTGGAAAAGGGTGCGCAGGCAGACGAAGCCTGGTTCTCCGGCCTGGACAGGGCAGACGCTGCCCGGCTCAGAGAGGAGATCCTCCATACCACCAAGGAAAAGATGCTTGCCTGGAAGCCTCTGCTGGAGCGGCTTGCCAAGGAAGGCCCCCTGTGCCTGGTAGGCCCCAAAGCCGCACTGGAAGACGTAGAGGGACTGGAAACCCGGGAACTGTAAACAAAAAAGCTTTGACTTTTTAAAGAAAAATCTGCTATACTCCAAACATCGTGCAGCAGAAGTGCGTAAGCCCAGATAAGGCTTACGCACTTTTTTTGCGCCTTTTTTATTGCAGGAGGATAGTATGGAAGCAAAAAAGAATGTATTTTTGGAAGAACGATCCGTAGCCGCACTGATGCGGCAGTATGCTCTGCCCTGCGTGATCTCGCTGCTGGTGGGAGCACTTTACAACATTGTGGATCAGATATACATTGCCAACGCTGATTATCTGGGGGCCTGGGGCAATGCTGCCAACACGGTGGTGTTTCCCCTGACGGTCGTGGGCCTGGCACTGGCGGTTATGGTGGGGGATGGCTGCTGTGCCTATGTGAGCCTGCACCTGGGTAAGGGGCAGCAGCAGACGGCGGCCAGAAGCGTAGGCGGCAGCATACTGCTGACCTTGGGGATGAGCGCCGCGCTGACAGCGGTTTATCTGCTCTTTGGCGACAGCCTGCTGGCACTGTTCGGCGGTAAAGTCAGTGAAAAGACCTTCTCCCTTTCCAGGGAATATTTCTTTTACATTACTCTGGGCATCCCCTTCTATATGTTCGGGCAGGCCATGAATCCCATCATCCGGGCGGATGGCAGCCCCCGCTTTGCCATGATATCCACTTTGGCAGGGGCCTTGCTCAATATAGTGCTTGACCCGGTGTTCATATATACCTTTCGCTGGGGCATGATGGGGGCCGCCGTGGCTACGGTATTGGGGCAGATCCTCACCGCGGCGCTGGCGGTATGGTATTTATGCCGCATGAAGACTATCCGTCTGACGAAGGATGCTTTCCGGCCGGACTGGGCGGTTGCGGGCCGCTCCCTGAGTCTGGGTCTGTGCAGCTTCCTGGCTCAGATCTCTCTGGTAGCCGCCATGGCAGCTACCAACAATATGCTCCGGCAATACGGAGCGCAGGATGCTGTTTTCGGGCAGACACTTTATGCCCATATTCCTCTGGCGGTGGTGGGCATTGTTATGAAGGTGTTTCAGATCGTGATGTCCGTATCTATCGGCATGGCGGCAGGGTGTATTCCGCTGGTAGGATATAACATAGGAGCCGGGCGCAAAGACCGGGTAAAGCAGCTTTTTATCAGGTTGCTGTCTATGGAAGCCCTGCTGGGGATGTGCGCCATGCTGGTTGCGGAACTGTTGCCCCGGCAGCTGCTGGGGATCTTCGGTGCAGCAAACGAAAGTGTGCATTATACGGCATTTGGTATCCGGGCCTTCCGCATATACCTGTCCATGTCCATCCTGGCCTGTGTGAACAAGGCTGCTTTCATATTCCTGCAGGCTATGGGAAAAGCAGCCGCCTCTACGGGGCTGTCCATGGTGCGGGAAATCCTTTTTGGCGTGGGGCTGTGCCTGCTGTTGCCGCCTTTTTTGGGTTTGAATGGCGTGCTGTACTCCATGCCTCTTTCGGATATACTGACTTTCTGCGTCACTCTCTGGCTCGTTGGACGGACGCTGAAACAGCTGAAAGAACAGCCCGTATAAGCTTCCAAAGAGATACGGAGAGGAGCGGGCTGCGGGGACTCTGAATTGCCTGCATACGAGGCTATGGGGCGCACGTTCCGGCGGCTTACCGCCGGAACTCTGCGTGGCGTTTGCCCCGCAGGCATGCCGTAAGGCACGCAGTGCGCCCCGCCCCTCGCTCCGGGTCTTTTCCGCGGATACCGCACACTCCGTCCGCGTGCAAGCCGCAGCATATGCACGATATAGAGAATTGACAAGAAAAAGCCCTCCGGGTACAATATCCATACAGACTTTTACCGAAACTTTACGCGGCAGTCCTTGTACATTTGACAGGACGGATGTTTACTGAGAACATGAGAAGAAGTGACAGAAAGGGAAGTTTGAAAATGGATACGCTAAGAAGCAAAAAAGGGTTCATATGCGATATGGACGGCGTGATCTACCACGGTAACAAGCTGCTGCCCGGGGTAAAGGAGTTTGTAGACTGGCTGTACAGGGAGAAGAAGCACTTTCTGTTTTTGACCAATTCCTCCGAGCGTTCCCCAAAAGAACTCCAGCAGAAGCTTCGCCGCATGGGCATGGAGGTGGATGAGAGCCACTTTTATACCAGTGCGCTGGCTACCGCCCGTTTTATCAGCAGCCAGGCGCCGGGATGCAGCGCATATGTTATCGGCGGAGCAGGCCTCATCATGGCTCTTCACGATGAGGGCATCACCATGAACGATGTGGATCCGGATTATGTGGTCATCGGCGAGGGGAATAACTATAACTATGAAAACATCCTCAAGGCCGTGCGGCTGGTTATGAAGGGCGCCAAACTCATTGGCACCAACAGCGATCTGACGGGTCCTTCGGAGGAGGGGATCATCCCTGCCTGCCGGGCCATGATCGCCCCCATAGAGATGGCCACGGGTCAGTCTGCCTACTTTGTGGGCAAGCCCAATCCGCTGATGATGCGCACGGGTCTCCGGATCCTGGGGGTACATTCCGAGGATGCGGTAATGATCGGCGACAGAATGGATACGGATATGGTGGCGGGCATTGAAACCGGTTTGGATACGGTGCTGGTGCTCTCCGGCGTGACGGATAAAAACGATATAAAGCGTTTTCCTTACCGGCCCAGACTGGTTCTGAACGGCGTGGGAGATATCCCCGGCCCGGCAGAGCAGAAATAAGGAGCGGAAGAAAGCCTTTCCCCGGGATATGTCCCGGGGATTTTTATGCGCTTTCTGGAAGCGGGGATGCATGCCGGTGGGAGATAGAACTGCATCTCAAAGAAAAAACATACCCGCAAGAGGTGCAAATGGGAATGTGAACCGATCTTCATACCTCCCTGCCCCATTGACAACGCAGGGAAAAGGGCATATGCTTTTACCAACCTGGAAGGTAGGTTTCATTTGATCAAAACGGAAGGAGAATGCGGATGGGCTTTCTGTGCATGACAGCCAAGAGGAATGTATACGCATATGTGTGTATGTGTCTGCTTTGCTATGCCCGGGCCCCGGTAGGCATTCCCTGAAAAGCAGACGATCAAAAAAAGTATCTGTTTTCGGAAGGCTCCGGAGAGCCTTCCGTTTTCCGTTCCGCAGGGGTTGCCTGCCGAAGAACAGCTGAAAAAAGAAGGACTGCTGCTGTCCACCGAAAAGGAGGGGCGGGCGCTGAAGGTGCTGGTGCTGAATCTGATGCCCACAAAGCTGGAAACGGAGCTGCAGCTGGCCCGTCTGCTGGGGCGCACGCCGTTGCCGGTAAAAATGGAACTGCTGGGGGTGCATCGTATGCCCCGCCATACTTCCGCCGTGCATATGCAGCGGTTTTATCAGTCTTTTGAAGCGGTGGAGGAGCAATATTATGATGGACTGATCCTGACGGGCCCCCTGTGGAACGGATGCCCTTTGAACAGGTGGAGTATTGGCCGGAACTGTGCCGGATCCTGCGCTGGAGCATCACCCATGCGGGCAGCACCATGCATATCTGCTGGAGCGCACAGGCAGGGCTGTATTACCATTACGGGATAGAAAAGCAGGTGCTTTCGCAGAAGCTGTCCGGCATTTTTTCACATACGGTGTGCGCCCCGGAAAATCCACTGATGGCCGGGTTTGATGATGTGTTTACGGCTCCTCATTCCCGCTATTCTGCTGTGGAAACAGCCGGCATCCGGGCGGTACCGGAGCTGGAGATTCTGGCGGAAAGCGGGAAAGCAGGCGTTTATGCGATCTGGGCCAAAAAAAGAAGGCAGTTGTTTGTTCTGGGGCATCCGGAATATGACAGGGATTCCCTGCAAAAAGAATACCTGCGGGATCTTACCGCCGATCGGGGGCTGCGTCCACCGGAACACTGCTTTGCGGAGGGAGATCTGAATCATCCGGTGCCATGTACCTGGCGCTCGGGGGCTACACTGCTCTTTGCCAACTGGTTGGGGGTTCTGGCCGAAAAGATATATCCTGCCCTGTCCCGTTGATTTACCCGGTAGGTTGGTGGTATAATAAGAAAAAAACGGGAGAAGGTTCTATGATCTTTACAAAGGGACGGTATTCCATCCGTATCCTGCTGGATCTGGCGGCGAATGGCGGCGAAAAGTATATCCCCATGAAAGAGGTGGCTGCTCGGCAGGAAATTTCCTTGAAGTATATAGAAAAATTGACTCCCGTATTAAAAAGCGCCGGGTTTGTGGAAAGTGCCCACGGTATTGGCGGCGGATATCGACTGACCCGAAAGCCGGAGGCGTATACTCTGTGGGAGATATTGCAGCTGGCAGAGGGAGATCTGACCCCGGTATCCTGCCTGCATGAAGACGGAAGCGTGACCTGCTGCCGGGCGCCCCATTGCCGGACGCTCCCTGTGTGGCAGCGGTTTTATACCATGACCCGGGAGTACTTTTCCGGCATTACGCTGGCGGATCTGCTGCAGGATCCGGAGAAGCCTCTGTAAAGAATGATACTTGGTTTTGCGGGCATGGCCCGCTTTTTTGTATGCGAAAAACCGTTTACCGGAGGGAAGGATACATGAATTCGGTTGGGTATCATGAAAGCATGAGCTTTTGCGTTAAAATAAACTCCAAACCCGTTGACTGCACAAAACCTAAAATTGCCAAGAGAAGTTACAAACTGTGATGGAAAAATGGGAACCTTTTGTAGTACGCTTTTCAGCCGGCAGACAATATATGCACCACATGACATACAATACGGCAAACAACAGAGATTACCGAAAAAAGGTTATTTTTATATAAAATTAACGAACATTCGGCAACCAAATGAAAACAGCTTATTCGCAGCGGACAGATTCATCGAAGCACAGGAGGATTTGGCCCCACGGTATCGTTTATAAAAAGGCTGTGTTACCGATAAAGCAATAAAAATGGATAAAAAACACAAACGAACAGTAGAACCGGTTCGTATAAAGCGGATAGTGCGGCACGGGGAAAGCCCGGCCGATTTTACAGCGGGGGGAGGAGACGACTATTTTTTCGCCCGGAGGGTGCAGGTATGGGCCCATTGCCCCAGCAGTTCTACAGCAGAGAATCCGGCTTCCTGCAGCAGGGCAGTTTCATGCTCCCGGGTAAGGGGCGTATCAAAGTGGTATAAGCCCTTTGACGGCAGTCCCTGAGTGCGGAGCTGGTGCAGCAGTTCCCGGCGGCAGCGGGTTTCTGTTTCCTCATCGGAGGCAAAATAGTCTGACAGAATAAAGTCGCTGCCGTCCTTCAAAGCGGTGTGAAGCTTTTTGTATAGGGGGAGCTTTTCTTCCGGAGATAAGTGGTGCAGGGATTCTACCGAGACTGCCCCGTCATAACAGTCCGTTCCCAGGGGCAGCTTCAGATAGGAGCCCTGTATCAGGGTAAGGACTTTATGCGGGGATTTTTGCTGCAGGGCACGGAGCATCCCCGGAGCCAGATCTATGCCCGTGATCCGGGCCGTGGGATTCAAAGCAAAATAATACTCCAGCTCCAACCCCGTGCCGCAGCCCAGATCCAGAATGACGGCTTCTGGGGTGCGGGGCAGCTGCGCAGCGGTAAAGGGGTAGAAATCCCGGGCGGAGTCTATGCAGTCAAGCTGGTGTGCATCGTAAATATCCAGACGAGCATCAAAGAAAGATCCCATTTCTTCCAATGGTGTTTTTCCGACCGGAATACGGCGGCCGGTGATGAGCGTATAGATGCGGGCATGGATGGTGAGCAGCACATTTTCTGCCCGGCAGTACAGGTTCTTTCCAAGGTGCAGAACGGTGCAGTCTTCCCGGGAAAGAAGATCCCGGCAGAATGCAACCGGGTCGGTGTCTTCGCTCAGGCAGAGGTTACGGCGGAGCCGGGTCAGCCCCAACGGGGTGGTGTGGAGCCGGGGAAGGGCGGCCAGCAGGGTTTCCTTTTCCTGCAGCAGATCCATACGATGCCTCCTTTTGTTTACGATTCGCCTCGCCCATGGAAGAACGGACAAGCTGTTTTCTTCCGAAGGGCAAATGCGCTGTCTTCGATCCGGCGAAGAAAAGAGATGTCGTTTTGGAGAGCTTAGCCATTTGGAGAGGCGGGATGCAGCACCGGCCAGATATCCGTGCCAATAAAGCTGCATTTCCGGAGAAAGACATTGGTGACGAACCGGGCGATACCTTCCTGCCTGCCAGACAGCGCGCACACCATGTACCGACCCCGCCTCAAACGGCGGCAGCTTTCGGATACCTGGATCCATTCCGGCGTGCCTTCATTGATCCTCCGATCCGGTTCGCCTGCCTGTGGCACTCTCTCTCAGCGCGATCCATAACTTCGGCACATATACGTTTCTGTGGGTATATGCCAGCGGGAAGTGCAGGCGGCTCCGTAACAGCCGGGATAGATTCCGGCGTGTGCCGCAGACGGAAATAGGGAGTGCCCTGGTATTCAGGATGATCCTCTGCCCCAAAACGTTGTAGCATATTTAGCCGCAGCCCTTGTGGCAGAGCTGGTTCCTTTGCCTTCCAATAGGGCGGGGAGGCATTTTGACAGGGGCATTCATATTCTTCAGACATGAGCGCCTGCTGAGTTCTTTGCTCCCTTTAACATTGTAAGCAAGCGTATTATTTCTGCAATTCCAGGTAAAAGTGGATACCCTCCTGTCGGGAGGTCAGCAGCGTAAGGCCCTTGGCCAGGCAAAAGGACAGAATGCTTTCCCGGGATTGGGCATCCAGCTTGCATATCCCATAGGATGTGTGCAGGAGTTCGCCCTCCAGATCCACATCCAGCTCCGTCACAAAAGGATTCGGATAAGCGCTCTCTACGGCGCAGTCCCAAAGGCACAGCCGTCCGCCAGGACAGAGGACCCGGATCCCTTCGGCAATGGCCCGTTCCTGCTCCCCGGCAGTCATGAACAGAAGGGAATAAAAAGCAGTGACGGCATCAAAGCTTTCATCTGCAAAGGAAAGGGCGGTGGCGTCCATGCAAAGCTTTGTGCAGGTATCCGGCGCTTCGTCCAGTTCCTCCTGCCGGTTGTCTATGGCGGTGACCCGGGAGCCGTACAGGCGGCCGATGATCCCTTCCCCGCCTCCGCCTATATCCAGAATGGAGCCGGTAAGCTCCTTTTTCAATGCGATCTTCATCCGGTAACTCCTTGATATTGTGCGAACTTCAAAAGTAATACTGATACAATCAGGCTTTTTATTTTCGTTCCATGGCAGAAGCAAAGTCTATCTCACGGGTCTGCATATATTCCGTTTGATCCAGACACTGCCGGATCTTCTCGCTGTCGGCACCGGCTTCTTTCAAACGCTCCGTTTCGCTGAACCACAAAGGAAGCAGACAGCGATACAGCAGGAGCGCCGCCTGTTTTTCTTCCGGGCAAAAGGCATAGTGAGCGGAAACCGTCTTCAGGGCCCGGAGAATGCAGTCTGTCTTATAGTCTTCTCCAAAGGCACGGGGCGCCATGACGCAGGGGACTTCCCGGAACAGATAGTTCAGCAGAGTATCTCTTCCGCAAAGGTTGAAATCATATACGCCCCGGAATCGTCCCGATTCATCCAGAAGCACATTGGTAGGGTTGGTGTCCGCCTGAAAAACGGAACGGGGCAGCCGGGGATACAGTTTTTTTAGTTCCTGGCGGTTCTTCTCCCAGCGAGTCCAAATCCGCTGTACTTGAGGTTGAAAATCTTCTGGCAGGGCAGCGGCAGTTTTTTGCCATTCCAGGGCATTTTCCAGCACTTCATCCACAGGATCGCTGGGGCAAAAGGTTTCAAACAGGCAATATCCGGAGGGAAAATCGCAGAAATCAAAACGGGCGGCAGCTACTTGGGCCGTCATGGTCAGCATGTCCTCACAGTAAGTATAAAAGCCGTTTTTTGTGATGCTTTCCTCCGGGAAACTTTCTGCCGATGCGTAAGGGGAGAAGGTCTCACCCCAAAGAAGGCAACTACGGCCCTTGTATGGCACGGTAGGGAAGCGGCCCTCTGCATCCGGCAGGATTGTGGGGCAATAATAGCCCAGCTGCCGGTATGCTTCGGCACAGCGCTGCCAGATCGTCAGCCGGGGGGCAGTGGTAAAATCATTGCATGCCAGCTTGAGTACAAGCTTTTCTCCGTTTTCCCATCGGGCCAACAGGGTTTCCCGAAAATCAGATTCACCCCGGCTGGTATTTTTTATCTCTATATGAGAGGGGATTTCCCGGTCGAAACGGGCAAAGAGCGGTCCATATTCTTCCATGTGGCGTCCTCCGGCGGTGTAAACTGCATTCAGTGTAGCATAGGGACAAGGTCGTTTCAAGTGCCGGGAGCAGGGGAGGCGTGTAGCCGGGGTGGGGGCGCTGGGGCGGCATGCCGCTGCCGGACCGCATAGCGGTCCGGCCTTTGGCGCCTGCGGCGCCAAATCCAGCGCCCCCCTGCGTATATGGATCCGGCTTGCTTTGCAGCGTCCCCAGCTTCGTATACCGGGCAAGCGTCGGATTATTCACAGCTTCGCCTTCGGAATGTCTCGCAGCATACTTGTCGTTTTCGTACCGCAGAGATAAGCCGTGAAAGAAAGGGATAGTCTTTTGGGCGGTGCTGTGATATGATTATATATAATTTCAAACGAAAGGCGGAATCGTCCCGCTGGGACAGACCCGTCTGGGAAGGAGGCACGCTTTGCACTTTACCAAGATGCAGGGATTGGGGAATGACTACCTTTATATATATACCATGGAGGAGCCCCGGCAGCCGGAGGCTCTGGCCCGCCGCCTGTCTGACAGGCACTTTGGCCCGGGGGCCGATGGTATGATCTGGATCTTACCCTCCCGATCGGCGGATTTCCGTATGCGCATCTTCAATGCCGATGGCAGCGAAGCGAAAATGTGCGGCAATGGTATCCGCTGCCTGGGCAAATATGTATACGACAACGGTCTGACGGATAAAACGGAACTGACCGTAGAAACCCTTTCCGGTCTGCGGCGGCTGACCCTGCATCCCGGCAGTGATGGACGTGTTGCATCCGTTTCTGTGAAAATGGGCATGGCTCGGGTGGAAAAACCTTTGTCTCTGGCACTCCCGGAAACATCCCTGTCCTGCATACCCGTTTCCGTAGGGAATCCCCATGCCGTGACCTTTGTCAAAAACGTTTCCGCCGTGCCTCTTGCAGTCTGGGGGCCTCTGGTAGAGAAATATCCCACCTTTCATGACGGGGTCAACGCCGAGTTTGTGGAGGTGCTTTCTTCCCGCTGCTTTCGCATGCGGGTGTGGGAGCGGGGCAGCGGCATTACGCTGGCCTGCGGCACCGGAGCCTGCGCCAGCGCGGCGGCAGCGGTGGCGGCGGGATACTGCCCGGCGAAAGAAGAGATAACCGCCCGGCTGGATGGGGGAGAGCTGCAAATCCGGGTGTATCCTTCCGGAGAGGTCGTCATGACCGGACCTGCCGTAACCGTATATAAAGGAGAAATTGAGCTATGAGCCGCATGAATCATCACTACGGGGATCTGCCGGATTCCTACTTCTTTACCCAGTTGGGTGAGCGCACCCGGGCCTTTATGAAGGCGCATCCCGGGGAATCCATTCTGCATCTGGGTGTGGGGGATGTAACGCAGCCCCTGTGCCCCGCCGTTATAGAAGCCCTGCACCGGGCTGTGGAGGAGCAGGCGCACGGAGAAACCTTTCACGGCTACGTGGCGGAAAACGGCAGCCGTTTTTACCGGGAGGCCGTTCGCGGCTATTATCTTCTTCGGGGGATAGAGCTGGATGCCGGGGAGATCTTTGCTTCCTGCGGTGCTGGAGATGAGCTGGGGGACGTGTTGGATCTGTTCGGCCCGGAAAACACGGCGCTGGTGCCGGAACCCGCCTACCCTGCCTATGTGGATACCAATCTGATGGCCGGGCACAAGGTCATTCGCCTGCCTGCCGGGCCGGAATGCGGGTTTGCCCCCTGGCCGGATCCTTCCGTACAGGCGGATATACTGTATCTGTGTTCTCCCAACAATCCCACCGGGGCCGTGTATACCCGGGAAAAGCTACAGGCCTGGGTGGATTACGCCAATGCCCGGCAGGCAGTGCTGATCTTCGATGCCGCCTATGAAGCCTTTGTGGGGGATCCTGCCCTGCCGCGGAGCATTTACGAGATCCCCGGCAGCCGTACCTGCGCCATAGAGATCAGCTCCCTGTCCAAAACCGCCGGGTTTACCGGCACCCGCTGCGGCTACACCGTGGTGCCCAAAGCGCTGGGACGGGAGGGCATGTCCCTCCACGCCATGTGGGTGCGCAACCGAGCTACCAAGACCAACGGCGTTTCCTACATTCTGCAAAAGGGAGCCGCCGCCGCCTTTACGCCCGAAGGCATAGCCCAGACCCGGGCGGCCATTGCCGTATACAAGCAGAACGCCAGGGTACTTATGGAGGCGCTGGATCGCTGCGGTCTGTGGTACTGCGGCGGGGAAAACGCCCCTTACATCTTCCTGCGCTGCCCGCAGGGGATGGACAGCTGGACTTTCTTTGAGTATCTGCTGGAGCACGCCCGCATCGCCGCCACGCCCGGCGTAGGCTTCGGCCCCTGCGGGGAGGGATATATGCGCCTTTCCTGCTTTGCCCGCCCGGAGGAGGCCCGGGAGGCCGCCCGCCGTCTGGAAGCGCTGCTCAAGCCCTGATTCACCCGCGCTCAACGCCCCGGATACCGCCCGGTTCCGGGGCTTTTTTGCGCCCCGTTACCGATAGGCCGTTACTCCGGCTCATATGTGCGAAAACTGGGTTTATTTATGAAAATCATATGATTTCCAACTTTAACTTATTGACTTTTCCCCGCCATTGCGGTATTCTATGCATGTATACAAGGGATGCTGTCTCCATAGGTGGGAAGGCGTCTCTATTCATAGAACCGGAGCGGAAAGGAAACAAGGAGGATTCAACATGAGCAAGCGGAAAAAGAAGGGCGTAAGCACCAAGGTATTCCTGTCCCTGCTGGCACTGGTGCTGGTGGTGGGCTGTGCCGTAGGGGGCACCATTGCCTGGCTGACAGCCACAACGGAACCTGTGGTGAACACCTTCACCTACGGGAAGATCAAGATCGAACTTACCGAAACCACAGGCACCGAGTACAAGATCATCCCCGGGGTAAACATCTCCAAGGATCCCAAGGTCACCGTTAAGGCCGACTCCGAAGCCTGCTGGCTGTTCGTGAAGGTCGCAGAAAAAGGTACGTTTGTTACCGATAAGGTAACTTATTCCATCGCAAACGGCTGGATGCCTCTGGATGCCACAAATCATCCCGGTGTCTACTACCGCGAAGTTGATGCTGTTACCGCCGATACGAACTTCAATGTTCTCACAGGCGATGCGACTTATCCCAACGGTGTAGTTACCGTCAGCGAAAACCTGACCAAGGCGGAGGTCAACAGCGTCGCCGCCACGCAGCCCACGCTCACCTTCACGGCCTACGCAGTGCAGAAGGACGGTATTAACACCGCCGCCGATGCCTGGGCCCAGGTAAGCAACTAAGCAAAGCTTTCCCTACATCCATCGAAAAGGAGAAGGAATATGAAGAAGAAACTCACCGTTCTGGCTGTGCTGGCCCTGTGCCTGGGGCTGGCCGCTACCGGCACCTGGGCCTACTTTACCGCCCAGAAGCAGGTGCACAACGTCATCACCACCGGCAAGGTAGACATCCGCCTGCTGGAGTGGGCCGACGCTGACCGCACCCAGCCCTTCGAAAACCTCACCGGCATCATGCCCGGCATGGAGGTCACCAAGATCGCCGAGGTAAAGAACATCGGCACCGCCCCCGCCTTTATCCGCGTGCAGGTGATGGTAGACGTTTACTCCGCCGAAGGGAATCTGCTGGATTCCGCCCCCGTCAAGCTGGATTTCAACCAGACGGACTGGACCTATTACGACGGGTACTACTACTACAAACGCATCCTGAACCCCGGCGAGACCACCGAGCCCCTGTTCACCACCGTCAGCTTTGACGTATTCATGGGCGATGCCTATCAGGAGGGCACCACCTATGTAAACTTGCAAGCAGGCGCTGTGCAGTCCGCCAACAACGGGGAGGATCCCCTGCAGGCCACGGGCTGGCCCTCCTTCGCCCCGCCTGAACCCACCATCGTGCCCCTCAACCCCGGCGCATAAGGGAGGTAAAGCATGAAAACAAAAGTAATTTCCCTGCTCCTGTGCCTGGTTATGGCGCTCAGCCTCGTCCCCGCCGCTCTGGCGGAGGGGGAGGATCTTTCCGTTTACAACGGGAACGAAGCCGTCACCGCCCAGCAGCTTGAAAAGAATACCGGCAAGACCCTCACCCTGACGGTGAAGGCCGAAGCTGCCGCTTACCAGTGGCAGATCCATATTGAAGGCGATCTGTGGGCCAACATCTACGGGGAAACCGGCAAGGCCCTCACCGTCCATTCCGGCATGGTCTCCGGCCGGGGCAGCAGCGCAGAATTCCGCTGCCTGATGGATAAGACCCCCTCCGACACCGTTACCGTAACTCTGGTAGAGGGGCAGCCCGCCAAGGCCCCCGCCCCCAAGGCTCCGGAAGTGCTGAAGAAAGCCCAGCCCGTAGGCGAGCCCCAGATCGTGGAGCCTGCCGTTAAGGCCGCCCCCAAAGCGGAGGAGGCTCCTGCCAACGACCCCGCCGAAGGGGACGAAAACCCCGTAGCCCCCGCCGAGGAAGGGCAGACAGACGAATCCCCCGCCCCCAGCGAGGCGCCCAGCACCTATACCATTCTCATCAACTACATCTTTGCAGACGGCAAGCAGGCCGCCCCCTCCTGGAGCGCCACCGTTGCCGCCGGCAGCACCTATACCCAGGACGTTCAGAGCCCTGTGGTGGTTGGCTATACGCCCAGCGACCCGGTGGTTCATGTGGATACCTCCGAGGCCATTACCTACACCGTTACATATCAGCCCGCAGAGGTGGAGTTTACAGTCAAGCACTACCAGCAGAACGTCTCCAAGGATGAATACACGCTGGCAGACACCGAGACGAAGAAGGGCTTTACCGAGGCTGCGGTTGGTGAAGGACTTGCCAAGACCTATTCCGGCTTCTACTCCCTGCTCTACGATACCACGACCACGATCGCGGCGGACGGCAGCACAGTGGTCGAAGTGTACTATGACCGCTACTACTATCTGATGAACTTTGATCTGGACGGCGGCTACGGCGTAGAACCCATCTACGCCCGGTTCGGTGCGCCCATCAGCGTGGATACCCCCACCAAGCCCGGCTATACCTTTGAAAGCTGGACGCCGTCGATCCCCGCTGTCATGCCTGATCATAACACCAGCTATACGGCAAGCTGGAAAATCGGAGAATCCGGCTTTACCGTGGTATTCTGGTATGAGAACGCCAATGACGACGGCTACAGTGTAGCCGGAACGTACAAGCCAGCCAACGTGGCCCCCGGCACGCAGAAATCGAGCAACGACTATAAGAACCAGAATTTCAAAGGCCGGGACAACGACCATTTTACCTATAACGCCGCCAAGGCCGAGACTGTCACCGTCAAGGGCGACGGCTCCACCGTGCTGAATGTATATTATACCAGAAATACGTATACGCTGACGTTTAAGAACGCGGTATTAAACTGCGGTAAAGTTGAACATAGCCATAGCCATAGCGAGTGCTGTACAAAGAAAGACGTGCACCTTTGGGGCACAATATTTAGCCCGTGCAACACCAATAAATGTCCTTATGGCTACGAACATAGCCATAGTAGTTCATGCTATAAGGATTTGACCATTACCGCAAAGTATCAGGCAGACATCCACAACAATTTCCCAATCAAGGATGGAAACGACACTATTTGGTGGAAGGTACCGCAGGGAACCGAAACGTATGGTGATTCAGGAGAGCAGCGCTATCTCGGCAGTATTGATACCATGCCGGGAGAAAATATCACGTTTGAGAAGTATGACACCGAATCCGGCGCGAAGATCTACTATTACGTGGAGACACTGAACGGTGCGACAGGGGACACCACCTACAACGGGAGAACTTATAAACAGTACAAGGTGATTGATTTGAAGTACAGCTCAAACATCAACTTGACCTACGCCGAGGAGTTCCACCCCATTACCGGTTTCACGCAGGGAGACTCCAATCCTTATCTTCCGAAGGACGGAGAAGTAGGGATGAAAGAAAACAACTACCTCTACTACACCCGCAACAGCTACAACCTGAAATTCTACAACTACAATGCGTATGTAGATGGCAAGGGCGGCAGTGTACAGTATGAAGCACCGCTGAGCGGCTATAGCTTCACGCCGGATTATCCCGCCGACCTTGAGCCGAACGCCTATGTGTTCGGCGGGTGGTACACCACGGCTGGCTGCTACGAAGGCTCCGAAGCGGATCTGGACACCATGACCATGCCCGCTTCCGATGAGATCCTCTACGCCAAGTGGGTGGCCAAGACCCACACCGTCAAAATCTACCTGACTAAGGATGAGTTGAACAACGGTGGCAACCCGCTGAACACCTGGGAAAATGTGGAGCATGGTAAAACGGTAGAAAAGCCCGCAGACCCCACTAACGGGGGATACACCTTCGTTGGCTGGTTCTACATCAGCGATACCGGGGAGGAAAAGGCTTTTACCTTCTCCATGCCCGTGAACCGTGATTTGAACCTCTACGCCAAGTGGAGCTCCAACACACTGATGGAATACACCATCCGGTACCAGCTGGAGGACGGCACGGAGATCGCTCCTCCCACCACCGGCAGTGCGTTGGCAGGGACTACCAAAACCTTCAATGCCAAGACGGGCACGGAGCTGAACGAGGGCTATCAGTCCGGCTATTTCCCCGAGGTCAGCAGCCATTCCATCACCATTGATATAGCGGATGCCTCGAAGAACGAATACACCTTCGTGTATGTGGCAAAGGACGAAGTAGAGTACACCGTCCGGTATCTGGACAAGACGACAGGCAAACCTGTTGTTGTAGACGGGGTTCCCACGCCGGACAAAGTGGTAAAAACCCGCGATGCGGTCGTGACTGAGACCTTCAAGCAGATCACGGGCTACGCCCCGGACGCATACCAAAAGCAGCTTGTTCTGGCCGCAGAGAATAATGAGATCATCTTCTGGTATGTGAAGGACGATGCACATGCACCGGTGAGGGTCATTCATTGGCAGCAAAACCTTGAAGGTGATGGATATACCGAGCGCCAGAGCAGCACAAACCTGAACGGCGTGATCGGAACGGAATATTCCGAGGAGCCGCTGACGATTGCGGGCTTCACCTACAACGGAACCAAGAGCAACGCCTCCGGTAAGCTGACCGCAGCAGGTCTGGTGCTGAACCTGTACTATGACCGCATCGAGTATCCCTATGCGTTCAATTTCCTTGAACAGGGCACGGATAAGGAACTGGCAGATGCCGTTACCGGAAATGCCCGCTATCAGGCGCAGGTGACGCAGAAAGCAAAGGACATCCCCGGCTACACGCTGGTGAATGCGGAGAATCAGGCTATCAATATCGCCATTGAGGATCCCGCCAATGTTGCCAGCAAGAACGTAAAGACCTTCTACTACACCGAGCAGACGGTAGAGATCAAGTACGAGGTCGTCGGCCCGACTGCAAGCTGTGGTACGCTGGATAACTATCAGGAAAGCCAGCTCAAGGTCACGACCGGTGAGGTGAAGGGTTCCACGCCTACCGCCGCGGACGGATTCAAGTTTGTCGGCTGGTATGAGGACGAAGCCTGCACGCGGCCTGTGAATGCTGCTTGGGTTGCAGCCAACAAGCTGACCCCCGGCAAGACCAAGAATTACGGTACAGCCGAGAAGCCTGTCATGGGCTATGAGGCCGCCACCTACTACGCCAAGTTTGAGTACGACGTGGCCGACCTGACCATCACCAAGTCCGGCGCAGAGGATATTGACGAGAATCAGTCCTTTATCTTCACCGTCACCGGCCCCGATGGCTTCAATGCCAAGGTGGTCATTCAGGGCAACGGCTCCGTTACTATCAAGGGCTTGAAGGTAGGTACATACACCGTTACCGAAGATACCGACTGGAGCTGGCGGTATGCGCCGCAGAACCGTACACAGAGCATCACGTTGAATCCCGCAGTGACTAACACAGTCACTTTCGTAAACACCCGCAGCAAAGGCAAGTGGCTGGGCGGGGATGCGTATGAGTGTAATACACTCTACCCGCGGAAGGCGTAAGAAAGGGGGGCATGAATTATGGCTAAAGAGAACAGGGGCCTAAAGCCCTCTAAAAAAGTGATCCGCTGGAACCGCTCCTTTGTGGTGCTGGCCGCTCTGCTGGTGCTGGTGCTGGGCATTGTGGGCACCACCCTGGCCTGGCTGACGGATAAAACCAAAGATCTGACCAATACCTTTGAGTATGCCAAAGTCTCCTGCGAGGTGTTGGAAACTGTAACTCAAACGACGAAAAGCGATGTCAGGATCAAAAACACCGGCAATACTGATGCCTATATCCGGGCTACTTATGTGGTAACGATCAGAGATTATAATGGCAACATTCTCTACGATGCCTATGAGACCGAAACATTCCAAAAATATATGAAAGATTTGGAAGGTAAGATTTCTACAGATCCATATTGGCAGAAGGGTGAAGATGGCTACTTGTATTACAGGCTGCCGGTGCCGCCAGACGGAGAAACCCATAATCTGTTCGGATTAGGAGAAATAATTGACTACGCGAAAATAAAGATCAATGAAAGAACTTACGCGAAAACGTACGTAGAAATTCTGGCATCGGCTGTCCAAGCCATGCCCACAAATGCGGTAGAGGATGCCTGGGCGGGGGCAAAAGTTCAAACGGTGACAGTGGGGGATTCTACAATCAATCTTCTTACGGCGCCGGGTGCCACTCCTTGGACTCCAGGTAACTAAATAAGGAGGGGCAAGAAGATGAAGAAAAGACTTTCCAAGCTGGCCCTGGCGGCCCTGCTGCTCCTCCTGGGAACTGCCCTGCTGGGCTGCTCCCTGCCGGAGAAGATGGATCTGTTTACCCAGAGCGAAAGCATGAACTTCCGCAACCTTATGCCCGGGGACAAACGGGAGGTGGTCATTCAGGCCGCCAACACCCTTACCGAGTATGATTATGTGGACGTGTATATGCGGGCCATTCTCCACGATGAGCAGAGCAACCAGCCCGTGCAGGAGGATGTGACTTCTGTAGAACCCAGCGTGGCGGAGATGAATGAGTTCCTCAGCCACCTGCACATGACCGTAGATAACGTGAAGGACGGGGCACAGACCCGCATCTTTGACGGCCACGCAGCCGAAACCGACGGCCTCACCGAAAACGTGAAGCTGGGCTCCTACCGCAAGGGCGAAGTCGGGGAGCTGCGGGTGACCATCGAGATGCCCATTGATCTGGGCAACGAGTATGCAGGCCGGGCCGGAGAAGTGGACTGGCTCTTCACGCTGGAAGGGAAGATGGATCCCAGAACCATTCTGGTCAAGAAGGTCTGGAACGACAAGGGCTATGAGAAAGATCGCCCCCACAGCGTGACCATCATCCTGTACCGGGACGGCGAAGTCTATGAAACCGTGGAGCTTTCTGCCGCCAACAACTGGCAGCATGAGTTCACCGACCTGCCCTATGAGGACGAAGCCGCCAATAAGGTCTATAAGTATGAGGTCAAGGAAAAGGCGCTGGCCCGTTACAAGACCAAGTATCAGGTGGATGAAAACACCGTGACCGTAACCAACACCCGCCGGGGGCTGATCCAGACCGGTCAGCTGAACTGGCCCGTGTATGTGAGCGGCGGTCTGGGCCTGTGCATCCTGGCAGTAGGCGTTGTGCTGCTGCTGAAGCGGAAGAACGAGCATGAAAAAGCGTAAAGCCGGCATCTTGCTGGTATTGGTGGGAGCGGCGCTGCTGGGTGCGGCGCTGCTCCTGCTTTTCTATAACCAAAGGGAGGATCAGGCGGCCGGAGAGGCCTCGGAAGAAGGTCTTGCGCAGGTGCAGGAGGCTATCCGGCAGGCAGAAGCGGCCCGCACCCCGGCCCCGGAAACGCTGCCTGCGGAAGATGGCTCCACCCCGGCTCCCACGGCACTGCCGGAAAACATGCCCGAGGTGATGGTGGATGGCTATGCCTATATTGGCTATGTGCGCATACCGTCTTTGGAGCTGGAGCTGCCGGTGCTCAGTGACTGGGACTACGAAAAGCTGCGCATTGCCCCGTGCAGGCAGTTCGGCAGCCTGTATACGGAGGATCTGGTCATTGCCGCCCATAATTATGACCGGCATTTTGGGCATTTGAAGGAACTGGAGCCGGGCGCAGCGGCCAGCTTTACGGATATGGCGGGGAACCGGATGGAGTTTGTGCTGGCAGAGATCCGCATACTGGATCCCAACGACCCGGTATCCGAAGAGGACGTGAGCAGCAGCGGCCATGCCATGGTGCTGTATACCTGCACCAAGGGCGGGCAGTCCCGGGTGGTGTGTTTCTTTGACAAGGTACAAGCGTGAAGGAAAGAGGCTGTGAAGAGCCTCTTTTCTGCGCAAAAGGGACTTGATTTGCATACAGGTATGGGCCGCCGTGATACGGAGGCAGTGCGTATACGGAAGGCGGGGCGCTGGCTTTGGCGCCGCAGGCGCCAAAGGCCCGGCCGCTGCGCGGACGGGCGGCGGCGTTCCGCCGCCCAGCGCCCCCCCACACCGCTTCCTCGTAAAAACAGGAGCGAGCGGAAGCGGCAACCTGCGGAAAAGCAGCAGAGGTCAACGCAAACAGAAAAGCGTAAGGATCCTCTGTCTCTCTTTTTTGCAAGCAGCCGGCGTTGCCATGGCAACAAAAACGAAAGAAAGAATGATCTATAATGAGACCGGGAAAAGAATACAAGAAAGGTCTGTGTTATAGCGTTATGAAGAAAACCATCACCCTGCTTTTGTGCCTGCTTCTGACTTTGAGTCTGGCAGCCTGCACGCCACCGGCATCCCAAGAGGCGCAAGCCACCGCTGTACCGACGGAAGTGCCTGCCACTGCTCCTGCGGAAGAGCCGGCAGAAACGTCTGCACCTGAATCTAAAACCACCGTTCGCCTGGGCGGCCTTACGGGACCAACCACCATGGGCATGGTCAAGCTGCTGGAGGATAACGAAGCCGGAGAAACAGAGAACGACTATGCGTTCACCCTGGCCGGTTCTGCCGATGAACTGACGCCGCTGTTTGTTAAGGGCGAGCTGGATATTCTCTCCGTGCCGGTCAACCTGGGATCCGTGCTTTACAGCAAAATGGAGGGGGATGTGGAAATGCTCTGCGTAAATACCCTGGGTGTGCTGTATATTCTGGAAAAAGGCGGCGAAACCGTAACGGATATGGCCAGTCTTCGGGGCAAGACGATCTATGCCACCGGCAAGGGCTCCACTCCGGAGTATGTGCTTTCCTACCTGCTGGCAGAGAACGGTCTGAACATGGAGCAGGATGTGCAGGTGGAATGGAAAAGCGAACCTGCAGAGATCGTGGCGCAGCTTGCTTCTATGGAAAACGCCATGTGCATGCTTCCTCAGCCTTACGTGACCGTGGCCATGAGCAAGATAGAGGATCTGCATATTGCGCTGGATCTTACGGAGCAGTGGGATAAGCTGGGCAAAGGTACCCGGCTGATCACCTCCGGCGTGTTTGTGCGCAAGGCCTTTGCACAGGCACATCCCGAGGCTGTAGCGACCTTTTTGCGGGAGTTGGCAGCTTCCGTAGAGTATGTGAACGCCAATGTGGAAAAAGCCGCCGTACTGGTAGAAAAGTACATCAATGTCAAGGCTCCCGTCGCCCAAAAGGCGCTGCCCTATTGCCATGTGGTATGCATCACCGGCGAGGAGATGCGGCAGACGGCAGAAGCGTATCTTTCCATCCTGCTGTCGCAGAAGCCGCAGGCCATAGGCGGTGCACTGCCCGGAGATGATTTCTATTATGCTCCCTGAAAAAAAACAAAAAATTTATAAAGCTATATCCGTAGCCCTGGCGCTGCTCCTTTGGCAGGCCGGGGCTACGGCACTTGATTCCGGTCTGCTGCTGGCATCTCCCTGGGAAGTGCTGGTACGGTTGACCACCCTGTGGCGGGAACCCGGCTTCTGGAGTGCCGTATGGTTTACCTTTTCTCGGATTGTGCTGGGATTCTTGCTGGCCTTTGTGCTGGGTACAGGGCTGGGTCTGCTGGCCGGGCGATGGAAAGGAGCAGAACTCTTTTTGTGGCCATATATGCTCACCATCAAAACGGTGCCCGTAGCTTCCTTTATAATATTGAGCCTGGTATTTCTAAAAGCCCGGCAGCTTTCCGTATTCATTTCGTTCCTTATGGTGCTGCCGGTACTTTATTCCAATGTGCTTCAGGGAGTAAAGTCTACAGACAAAGCCCTGCTGGAGATGGCGCGGGTATACAGAGTGCCCTACGGGCGGCTGCTGCTGTATATCCATCTGCCTCACTTAAAGCCCTTTGTGCTTTCCGGGTGCAGCACGGCGCTGGGGCTGTGCTGGAAGGCGGGCGTGGCGGCAGAAGTTATTGCCGTTACGGCAGATTCCATCGGAGGACATCTTTATGATGCCAAGGTATACTTTATGACGGCGGATCTGCTGGCCTGGACAGTGCTTATCGTGCTTATAAGCGTAACCTTTGAAAAGCTGTTTCTGCGCCTGTTGAAAGGGGCTTATGCCCTGCTGGAGGGAAGATAATGGAAGATATCCGTTTGAAAGCTCTGACTAAACGCTATGGAGACATAACGGCTCTGCCGCCGGTAACAGCCTGCTTCCCAGCCGGAGAGACAACGGTGCTTCTGGGCCCGTCCGGCTGCGGCAAGACCACGCTTTTCCGCCTGCTCATGGGGCTGGAAAGGCCAACCGCAGGGAGCATATCCGGTGTGCCCGAAAATATAAGCGCCGTATTTCAGGAAAACCGGCTCCTGTCGGAATTTTCCGCTCTGACCAATATTCGGCTGGTCAACGGAAACCGGGTGGGAGAGGAAGATATCCTTTCCCTGCTGAGGTCTCTGGGACTGGGAGACTGGGCCCATAAGCCCGTAAAAGAGCTCAGCGGCGGCATGGGGCGGCGGGTGGCCATTGCCCGGGCGCTGCTGCATCCGGCAGAACTGGTGCTTATGGATGAACCCTTTAAGGGATTGGACAATGAAACACGGGAGCGGGTCATGGCATTGGTGCAGCATTGTTGCCGGAGAAGGACGCTTTTGCTCATTACCCATGATCCTGCGGAGGCTGTGTTCTTCGGGGGGCAGATGCTGCAACTGGGGAATACCATGCAGCAAGGATAGAAAAGAAAAGTGCATAAACCGGCAGGCGTTCATCTGATTTTTGCAATAGAGGCTCCTTTGGCCCTGCAAGGATCCTGCATGAATGTCTGCCGCTCTTTATTGTGGCATGCGTTCATATTCCGAACAGGAGCTCTGAAAGAAGGACTGTTTTTGTGGAGCATGTATGAACAGGCAGGGCATTTAATATATATAGCAGGAGGAATTGTCAAGGCGGCAGGGGGGATGGTATACTGGAAACACACAAAAACAGGAGGGAAAGTATGGAATATTCTGCACTTTACAAGAGCAAACTGCGCACCCCGGAGGAAGCCGTCCAGTGCGTAAAAAGCGGGGATTGGGTAGACTATACCAGTCAGCTGGGCTTCCCCTATCTGCTGGATAAGGCTCTGGCAGGCCGCAGGGACGAGCTGCGGGACGTAAAGGTTCGGGGAAACCTGATGTTTCAGCGGCTGGAGATCGTGGAGTGCGACCCTACCCGGGAGCATTTTATCTATAACTCCTGGCACTGCTCCGCTTATGAGCGCTCCCTGTGCGATAAGGATATGTGCAACTTTATCCCCATGGTGTTTCGCAACGTAGTGCCTTACTATACCCATTTTCTAACAGTGAACGTGGCTATGGTCAGCGTTACGCCCATGGATAAGAACGGATATTTCAATCTTTCCTGCGCCACCGGGGTGGCACGGGGGATCCTGCGCAAGGCGGATATTGTGATCTTGGAGGTAAACGAGCATCTGCCCTGGGTCTGCGGCGGGTTTGACGAGGTGATCCATATCTCCGATGCAGACTATATTGTGGAAGGGGAACACCCGCCCATTTATGAACTGCCCATCCCCAAGCCCACGGAAGTGGAGAAAAAGATCGCCGCCAGTATCGTGCCTTACATCCAGGACGGGGCCTGCCTGCAGCTGGGGATCGGCGGCCTGCCCAATTCCGTAGGCACCATGCTCTGCGAAAGCGGCATAAAAGACCTGAGCATGCATACGGAGCTGTGCTCTGACGCCTATCTGGATCTGTTTGAGGCAGGGAAGCTCACCAACCGATGCAATACTCTGCACAGGGACAAGGGTATGTTCGGCATGGCCTTCGGCAGCAAGCGGCTGTATGACTGGCTGGATCACAATCCCGGCCTTATGGCCTGCCCGCTGCAATATGTAAACGATCCGGCCATCATCGGCAGTATCGATAACGTGGTGGCCATCAACAACTGCATCTGCGTGGATCTGTATGGCCAGGTATCTTCGGAAAGCTCCGGTACCCGGCATATCAGCGGCACAGGCGGCCAGCTGGACTTTATGGATGGAGCAGCCCGGAGCAAAGGCGGTAAGGGCTTTATCGCCATGACTGCCACCTATACGGACCGGCAGGGGAATCTGCGTTCCCGGATCGTACCGCATCTGGGGGGGGACATCGTTACTACGCCCCGGAGCCAGGCCTATTATATTGTTACGGAGTACGGCATTGCCAATCTGGTGGGCAGAACCACTTGGGAGCGGGCGGAAAGCATGGTGGAACTGGCCCATCCGGATTTCCGGGAGGAGCTTATCCGCAATGCGGAAGCCCAGCGGATCTGGCGCCGTTCCAACAAGCGCTGAGAGCAGGGGTATACAGCATGCAACAGGTGTTTCTTCATTTGAGAAGAAATACCTGTTTTTTATAGAGAAAGACGGGAGTGCCTCTGCCTCTTTCCCCATATTCTGCCATAAATTCCCGCATAAGCGGAGAATATTAACACTTAGGTCATGAAGATTTTGCATACACGGCGCCTTGTCGCCTTGAAAAAAAGGGGGGGATTCAGTAAAATATAAGAAATCAATACGCACATGCTGCGGGAAAGCGACAAAGGAGAGCATGGCAGAAACCAATCGTTCCGACGATAAAAGCAAGCATACATCCGGATCCATCAACTGGAAAAAGGTACGCCGCCGTTTTAAGAAGAAGAGCCGCAAATTTTTGGGAGCTCTTGGAATGGGCGCCGTTTTCTGCGGAAAGAAGCTGGGGCAACTGGCAAAAAAGACCGTTCCCTTTTGGAAAAAGCTGGGAGACGGCCTGTGCGCCGGGGGCCGCAGGCTCCATGAAAAGATACAGGGCACCAAGGCTGCTCCGGTATGCAACGCCATAGTTCGATTTTTTGCCGCTATGGGGCGGGGTTGCAAAGCCTTGAACGCCAGATTCAAAACTCTGGGCAAACCCTTGCGGCTGGGGATCAGTGCTGCTTCCCTGTTGTTGGTGGTGGGGCTGGTGCTGTCTGCCGCTCTTTCAGGCGGAAGTCAGAAGACTGCCCAGACCGATCTGCCCATAGAGGTTCAGTGGTCTCCTTCTCCCACCCCCGTGCCGGAGACCACTGCACTGCCCAGCCAGGAGCCGGTGGTGCAGGCGGCGGTTGCAGACCCTGTGCAGGATACCCCTGCTGCCTTCTCTGAGACATATAAAAAGGGAGATGACGGAGCGATCATCGCCGATGTGCAGCTTCGGCTTATGGAGCTGGGGTATATGGACAGCGATGAACCTACGGAGCATTTCGGTTCTATTACGGAAGAAGCCCTGACATCCTTCCAGAAGCATAACGATCTGCCTGCGGACGGAGTGCTGCGGGAAGCCACCTATCTGGCGCTCATGAGTGAAAACGCCAAGGAATACGTCATGCAGGACGGAGACGAGGGCGACGATGTCCGGGACGTGCAGCAGCGACTGTACGAGCTGGGCTATCTGGCTAAAAACTGCATTACGGGCACCTTTGGGGATAAGACTCTGGAAGCGCTGAAGGATTTTCAGAGCAGCAACGGTCTCAAGGGCGATGGCAAGGCCGGGGTCAAGACTCTGGAGAAGCTGTATGATGAAGATGTGGTGGGCAATTTCTATCGCAAGGGCGATGTGAATGACTCCATCAAGACATATCAGCAGAAACTGGTCAAGCTGGGGTATCTTTCTTCCACCTATTCCCCAAAAGGGAAGATGGATAATGAGACCGTAGCGGCTCTCAAGAGCTTTCAGAATGTAAACGGCATCATTGCCGACGGTTGTCTGGGCGTTGTGACCATGGAGCTGCTGGATTCCAAGAATGCCGTGGCCTATTCTCTGAGCCTGGGCATGAAGGGTTCCGATGTAAAGGATGTGCAGAAACGGCTGTACAAGCTGGGGTATCTGAAGCATTCTTCCCAGATCACAGGGTATTTCAGCGCTGAAACGGAAGACGCCGTAGAAGCCTTCCAGAAGCGCAACGGGCTTACCGCAGACGGAACGGTGGGGGCCAAGACCCTGAAGGTCCTGGAGAGCGATTCGGCCAAGAAGCCCAAAGCTACGGCAACGCCCAAGCCCACCAAAAAGGCTACGGCAAAGCCCGGCAAGGCTACGGCAACACCCAAGCCTGGTACTAAGACGCCCAAGCCCACCAAAACGCCCAAACCGACCTCTGCCAGCACTTCCAAGCTGGATAAATTCATACAGATCGCAAAGTCCAAGGTGGGCAGCCCCTATGTCCGGGGCGCCAAGGGACCCAATAAGTTCGACTGCTCCGGCTTTGTATACTGGTGCCTGAATCAGGCAGGTGTGAAGCAGGGGTACATGACCTCCATCACCTGGCGCAGCTGCACCAAATACACTCGCTTTGACAGCATGAGCCAGGCCCAGAAGGGAGATGTGCTGGTGTTCAAGGGCAGCAGTATGTCTACCGGCCATGTAGGTATCTATCTGGGCGGCGGGAAGATGGTGGATGCCAGCTCCGGCGCAGGGCAGGTGCGTATCACCAGTTCCAACATCCTGACCAGCACATACTGGAAGACCCACTTTTTGATGGGATACCATATCTTTGATTAAAACAGCACAGATCAGACAGCCGCTCTGCAGCAGGGCGGCTGTTTTTGCGATCCGAAAAAACAGCGCAAAAAAAGTTGGATAATTTTTAAATTGCCTATTGCATTTTGGCTTTCATGTAGCTATAATACTCTATGCAGCAAGTGATCCTCAGTAGCTCAATGGCAGAGCACCCGGCTGTTAACCGGGTTGTTGTAGGTTCGAGTCCTACCTGGGGAGCCAAAAATCCGAAGCCGAATGACTTCGGATTTTTTTGTATATCTCCGCAGGCAGGCGGACCGGCTTGGGGGTACCCCTCAGCCATCGCTGCACGGTTTTATCGGCCTGAGAAATGGTATGTGCAGAAACAATGGCCCTATCACTGAATCTTTATACAAGGCCGGTATAGACAAACACGTTTGCTCGAAAAAATGCAAAATTAGAAATAACATAATTTTGCCACTTTTTTACCGTGACATTCCGAGCCTTTTCTTAAAAGCATACCGTTTTGGTAGGATTTATGGACGAAAAGCAAAAACCGCTGAAAACTAATTCTTTGTAAGAACCATCTACATTTTTTTCACAAAAACGTTGATTCTTGTTGACAAATACCCGCCTACGGTATAATATAAATCTCAGGTATACGGAGTGAGGGTATACAAAAGAAGGGTATTTATACAAGAAATACCATCTTTTACATCTTATTTCGCAAAAGTATACAGTCCGTTCGGCTGACTCACAGCCGGCGGAATTATTGTTCTCTGATAAACGCATTCTCGGCAAGACCTTTTCCACAGGTACGGGCGGCCCTGGCGGCTCCCATCCAAAGCAGGAGGCTACGGTATGAAAAGACAACAGATATGGATCCCTTACATTTCCGGTATCTGTATGCCCTTCTGCGGCCTGAAGCAGAGTATGCACTTAGACGGGAACAGCTGTTCCTACGGCATAAAGAGCCGGGGTAACCGCCTCAACAATAGCAGCGGCATGTGCTGACACGCCGATACCATGGCAGCGATTGCCCCGGATTTTTTTATATAAGCAAATATACACAGAGCAAGCGAGCGCCCGGAGGGAGGAACCGGACGCATCGGGGTCACCAAAGGCAAGTCCCTCATGGAATGATGATTTGGTTCGTACGGCTCGTAAGCCGTTCAAGTAACACAAAGAAAGGGGAACAAGCATGAAGGAAAGATGGACCAAGAGAATTGCTGCACTGCTTCTGGCCGTGATAATGATTCTCGGAACCGCAGCCTGCACCAAGGGCGCTGAACCCGCAGTAAAGGCTGACAACGACAAGCAGACCACCACCGAAGCCAACAAGACCACTCCCGACGAAACTACCCCCGAAACCACCGATGCTCCCGCAGAGGAGAAGCCCTTCGCCGTGTATGACAACGACGAGGACATCTACATGGCCAACCTGGGCGAATTCTATGAAGCCTTCCAGGCGGCCACCACCACTGCGGAGAATGTTTCCCAGCGCTATGCCCTGCTGGCCGTGGCAGAAGCCAAGGCCATCGAAAGCGGCGTAGGCACCCCCATGTATGGCGGCACGGCCGGTTATAACATGAGCCGTATCGTATACTGCTCCGGCGGATATGCCGGCTGGCGCGGCACCATGTCGGATTTGACCCAGTATGTAATCACCAATGAGATCATCACTGCGGAAGATTATAAACACCTGAAAGAGCTCCGCACCGAGCTGGTGGGTACTGGCACTTACATGACCAAGGCTGTAGAATACCTCACCGAGAAGGGATATACCTTCCGGGACACCTACACCGCTACTTTTGTAGATAACCCTACCACCTGGGATATCTTTGCCGCTTCCACCTCTAATGATTCCGGCATAATCAGCCCCACACTGGATTATCTGTATGCCTATGATGCAGAAGGTGTGCTTCAGCCCCATCTGGCTGAAAGCTGCGAGATCTCCGAGGACGGCAAGGTTTACACCTTGAAGATCCGCCCCGGCCAGATCTGGGTGGATTCTCAGGGTCGCAAGGTTGCAGATGTTACCGCCGACGACTGGGTGGCGGCCGCCCAGCACCAGGCCGACCTGCAGGATTGCTACGACCTGAACAATTACATCGAAGGGATGACCGCCTATGTTACCGGCGAGACCACCGATTTCTCCACCGTAGGCGTAAAGGCACTGGATGATCTGACTCTCCAGTACACCCTGAAGGAGCCGGCCACTTACTTTATGAGCCTGCTCCAGAAGATTGGGTTCCTGCCTCTGTGCCGGAGTTACTTTCTTTCTCAGGGCGGCGCTTTCGGTCTGGATGCCTTCTCCGAAGCTCAGTCCAAACCCTCCTACCAGTACGGTATCGACCAGAACCATGTTGCTGTCTGCGGTCAGTTCCTCTGCATCAACATGACGGAAAAGAATTCCGTTACCTATGTGCTTAACGAGAACTACTGGAATGCTTCCAATGCCAATCTGAAGGCTGTAAAGCTGACCTTCAGTGATAGCAGTGATGTATCCCGTTCCTATGACGATTTCATGAACGGCACTGTAGTCTCCATGTATCTGAACAGTCAGCGTCTGGAACTGGCCAAGAAGAAGGGCGATTTTGAAAAGTATGCCTTTGTCAACGATGTAGGCCGGATCACCTTCCTGTTCTGGTTCAATATTCACCGCCAGACCTACGCCAACATGGCGGATGGTGCCGGCGCTTCCCGGAAGACCGAGGCAGAAAAGGCGCTCAGCTGCGCTGCTTTGCAGAACAAGCACTTCCGCCTGGCCATCGGCCATGCTATTGACCGGGGTGCATATGTAAGCCAGAATGTGGGTGAGGATTTGTCTCTCCAGAGTGTGCGTAACTCCATCACCCCCGGCACCTATGTGAACCTGGAGGAGGATGTGACCATCGATATCAACGGCACCGCCACCACCTTCCCCAAGGGGACCTGGTACGGCGCTATCGTACAGGCCCAGCTGGACGCCGACAACTTCGGCCTGCAGATCTGGGATGCCGAGAACCTGACCAACGACGGTTGGGATGCCTGGTACAATCCTGCGAAGGCCATGGAAGAGCTGCAGATCGCCATTGAAGAGTTAAAGGCAGCCGGCTATGAGGTTTCCAAGGAGAACCCCATCGTTATGGATTACCCCTACCCCTCCTACAACGAGGTAGGTCAGAACCAGTGCTACGTGCTCAAGACCTGCATCGAATCCGCCTTTGACGGTCTGGTGCGGTTTGATGCCCTGCCCCTGAACAACGTGACCGAGTTCCTCAACGTACAGAACAACACCAACAACGGTTCCGAGCACAACACCGACATGGGTGGTCTGGGCTGCATCGGTTCCGATCACGGCGATCCCATCTGCTATCTGGATGGCCTCCTGCCCTACGGCGACGGCAGGCTGACCCAGAAGCTGGGGCTGTGGTAAGAAACAGCGCAGGCTTTTGGCGCTAAAAGCTAAAGCAGTTTTCATGCTCACCGGGGAGCCATCCCCGGTGGGCTGAAATAGAGAAAAAAGAAAGGGACTCACACATGAAGGTAAGATGGACCAAGGGAATCGTGGCGCTGCTGCTGGCAGTGATGATGATTCTCGGAACTGCAGCTTGCTCCAAGGGCGCAGAAAACACTGCGGCCAACGGAACCAGCGAAAACGACAAGACCCCCGCAACCGGAACCGACACTCCCGCCGCCGCGGATGAGCCCGCCGGAACCGACACCCCCGCCGAGGAAGAGAAGACCTTTGCCGTTTATGACAACGACGAGGATATCTATATGGCCAACCTGGGCGAGTTCTACGCCGATTATCAGAAGGCTACCGAAGCTTCCAGCGTTTCCGAGCGCTATGCGCTGCTGGCAGTAGCAGAAGCTAAGGTACTGGAGAGCGGCGTTGCCACCCCCATGTATGGCGGCATTGCAGGCTATCAGATGAGCCGTATCGTATACTGCTCCGGCGGTTACGCTCCCTGGCGCGGCGATATGAGCGATATGTCTCAGATGATCATCACCAACGAGATCATTCTCGGTGAGGATCAGAATCACCTCCGTGATCTGAGAAATGAGCTCATGGGCACCGGCACCTACATCCAGAAGGCCGTGGAGTATCTCACCGAGAAGGGTTACACTTTCCAGGATACCTACACCTCTACCTTCGTGGATAACCCCACTACCTGGGATATCTTTGCTGCATCCACCAACACCGATGCCGGCATTATCGGGCCCACCTTCGACTACCTCTTTGCTTATGATGCAGAGGGCGTCATGCAGCCCCGTATGGCCGAAAGCTATGAGATCTCCGAGGATGGCACCGTTTACACCATCAAGATCCGCCCCGGCCAGATCTGGGTCGATTCTCAGGGCCGCAAGATAGCGGATGTCACCGCCGATGACTGGGTGGCTGCCGCACAGCATCAGGCCGACCTGCAGGATTGCTACGACCTGAACAACTTCATTGCCGGTATGACCGAGTACCTCACCGGTGAGACCACCGATTTCAGCACCGTTGGTGTAAAGGCCGTGGATGATCTGACCCTCCAGTACACCCTGAAGGAGCCTGCCAGCTACTTTATCAGCCTGCTCCAGAAGCATGCATTCCTGCCTTTGTGCCGGAGCTACTTCCTCTCCCAGGGCGGCGCATTCGGCCAGGCCGAGTTTGCTGAGGCTCAGGCCCAGCCCACCTATCTCTACGGTACCGATCAGAACCATATTGCCATCAGCGGCCAGTTCCTCTGCACCAACATGACGGAGAAGAACTCCATCACCTACGTGCTCAACGAGAATTACTGGAACGCTGCCAACGCTACTCTCAAGGGCGTTAAGTATGTTTTCAGCGACAGCAGCGACGTGAGCCGTACCTATGATGACTTCATCAACGGCGTCACCATGACACTGGGTCTGAACACCCAGCGTTTGGAGCTGGCCAAGCAGAAGGGTGACTTTGACAAGTACGCTTATGTTGGCGACGTAGGCCGGATTACCTTCCTGTTCTGGTTCAACCTGCATCGCCAGACCTACGCCAACATGGCGGATGGCGCTGCTCCCTCTCAGAAGACTGACGCCGAAAAGGCCGTCAGCTGCGCTGCTCTGCAGAATGCACATTTTCGCCGTGCTATCGGCCATGCCATCAGCCGCGGCGCTTACCTGGCCCAGAACGTGGGCGAGGATCTGGCCATGATGAGTGTGCGTAACACCCTCACCCCCGGCACCTATGTAAAGCTGGATGAGGATGTGACCATCGACATCAACGGCACTGCCACCACCTTCCCTGCCGGCACCTGGTACGGCGCTATCGTACAGGCTCAGCTGGACGCCGACAACGTAGGCGTTAAGGTATGGGATGAGAAGAACCTGTCCACCGATGGCTGGGATGCCTGGTACAATGTGGATATGGCCAAGGCTGAACTGCAGCTGGCCATTGAGGAGCTCAAGACCCTGGGTATCGAGGTCTCCAAGGAGAACCCCATCGTCATGGACTACCCCTATCCCGCCTACAATGAAGTGGGCCAGAACCAGGCTTACGTGCTCAAGACCTGCATCGAATCCGCTTTCGACGGCCTTGTGCGCTTTGATACGCTGGTGCTCAACAACGTTACCGAGTTCCAGAATGTGTTCAATAACACCAACAACGGTTCCGAGCACAATGCCGATATGGGCGGTTTGGGCTGCATCGGTTCCGATCACGGCGATCCCATCTGCTACCTCAACGGCATCCAGCCTTACGGCGATGGTTGGCTGACTCCCCGGATGGGTCTTTGGTAAGAATTACCGGTCTCCAGCTTACGGCAACGTAAGCCGCACAAGCCGAATGGAGGGAGCGCTCCCTCCATTCGGTCATACAAAAAGGGGTTCGCGCTATGAAGTATTTTTTCAAACGACTGCTCCGGGGCCTGTTCTCGGTAGTAGTCGCCATGTGTATCATCATCATCCTGCTGTTCTTCGTGCTGGATAAGACCCTTATCTTTGCCGAGGACGAGCAGTATGTAAAGCTCTCCAACAACCAGAAGATCACCTACATGTATACCATGTGGGAGAAGTATGGGTATCTGACCCGCGTGACCTACAATGACTATCTCAACGGTCTGGTAGATGCAGGAGAGATTACTGAGGAGGAGAAATCCGCCGTGGCCACCATCGGAAGAACCGCTGAGAAGGATTCCGATGAGGTCCGCAAGTATGTGGATCAGTTCACCAAGCTCTACGAATCCAAGGGATATACCATCTGCCGGCTGGATGCGGTCATGGCCAACAAGAGCCGAATCGCTACCGGCGGCGGACAGACACTTTTTGCTTATTTGAATACTCCCGTTCTTAAAAGGCTGGGAAGCTTCTTCTCCGGTCTGCTCACCTTTGACAATATTCACTATGTACAGGAGGATATTGGGGAGCGGAAGCTGACCTTCACCTTCTATGACCCGGTTTACGGCGGTGAAAAATTCTCCCCCGCCATCATCGGAAACGGTACATATCATAAATACCTGCTGTACTGCAACGATCAGTTCCCGTATATACACCAGAACTTCGTTAAGCTCCGCCTGGGGACATCCTTCACGGTAAACAAGGGCATCGATGCCTTTGAAACCATGACCCAGTCCCAGGGCACCTATGTGGTACACACCAACTATTATCCCACCGGGTTGGTGGCGGAAAGCGCAGACGATCTGCACACCGCTACCTATATGGCCGGATCCAGAGAACTGAACCTGGTGTATGCCGATCAGTTTGACGACGATTACACCAATACCAATCTGGTCAAGGACAGCAGATCCAAGATCTACTACTCCTTTATCATCAGCATTCTGGGATCTTTGTTCACCTACCTGATCGGTCTTCCTCTGGGCATTCTCATGGCCAAAAAGAAGGATACCTGGGTGGATAATCTGGGCAACGCATATGTGATCTTCATGATCGCAGTGCCGTCTCTGGCCTATTACTTCATGTTCAAGGCCTTTGCCATCAATATCGGCCTGCCGGTCATCTTCTCTCTGGATAACCCGTCGGCACTTATGTATGTTACGCCGGTACTGGCCAGCCTGGCCGCTTCCGTAGCAGGTACCATGAAGTGGATGCGCCGATACATGGTGGATCAGATGAACTCCGACTATGTTAAGTTCGCCCGTGCAGGCGGTCTTACGGAGGGAGAGATCTTCACCAAGCATATCTTCAAGAATGCCGCCATCCCCACGGTTCATGGTATTCCCAATACCATCATCATGGCCCTGTCCGGTTCCATCATGATGGAGCGTATTTACGCTATCCCCGGCGTGGGCGGCCTGCTCATCCAGGCCATCGGCGCCTATGACAATGCCGTTATTCTGGGCGTAGCGTTCTTCTATGGCACGCTGTCCATTATCGGCTCGATCCTGGGCGATATCCTGATGTCCGTTATGGACCCCCGTATCTCCTATACATCCAAAGCGAGGTAAGCGCATATGATCGACACCAAAGAAAAACTGATCGACCTGAGCGACACGGGTCTTTCGGACGCAGAGCTCTTTGCCAGCTGTCCTCAGGATGCTTCCGCTGTGGAAAAGATCACCGCACCCAGGTATTCCTACTGGAAATCTGTGGGTCGGGTATTCTTCCATAAAAAGTCCAACATCGTGGTACTGCTGATGCTGGCTATCATCCTGGTGTTCACCTTTATCTATCCTTCTTTTGCAGGATTCGATAAATATGCCAACATCATGGATCCTTCGGCCAAGCATCTGACACCCGGTCAGGCCTTCCAGAAGTTCGGCTTCAGCATCCATTGGCTGTTTGGTACCGGCGAATCCGGCCAGTCCACCTTTGACGGCCTGTGGTACGGCGCCCGGATCTCTATTTCCATTGCACTGATCTGCGCCCTGATCAACTTTACCATAGGTATTCTGCTGGGCGCCGTATGGGGCTTTTCCAAGAAAGTGGATATGGTGCTCAACGAGATCCGCAACGTTATCGTGGTGGTGCCCGGCACCTTCGTCACCTCCGTGCTGATGATGGTGTTCTCTCCCAGCTTCTGGACTTTGATCTTCTCCATGTGCATCACCGGCTGGATCGGTATTGCCTATTCCATCCGTACCCAGGTCATTATCATCCGGGACCGTGACTACAACCTGGCTTCCAAGTGCCTGGGTTCCTCTACACTGCGGATCGCTACCAAGAACATCCTGCCGTTCATGATCTCCTTCATCGTGACCATGGCGGCCACTTCTCTGCCGGGTTACATCGGCTCTGAAGCCTTCCTGAGCTACATCGGCTTGGGTATTTCCGAGATGACCCTTGGTAAGATCCTCTTCAACTCTCAGGCAGCCATGGTCACCCCCGGCTGGGGCTGGGAATTCTGGTGCCCGGTCATGCTGTCCGCCTTCATTTCCATCGTTCTGTTTCTGGTGGGGCAGAGCCTGGGCGATGCGGCGGATCCCCGGACCCACATGCTGTAAGGAGAACCGGCTATGGAAGAAAAAAATGTTCTGTTGTCCATTAAGGACCTGTCCGTAAAGTTCCGGGTGCGCGGCCGTATCCTCACGGCTATCCGCAACGTATCCCTGGATATCTATGAAAATGAAACCATCGCCATCGTAGGCGAATCCGGCTGCGGCAAATCCGTGTTGACCAAGACCTTTGCGGGTATGCTGGACGGCAACGGCTTTATCGATAAGGGCGAGATCATATTCAATGACGATTCCCTCACCAACATCTGTGCCCCCATGAACAAGGCGGCGGAGGTGATCATCCGTCAGGCTCGCAGAAAGCTGGATGAGTACTCCAAACTGGAGCTGGGCGCACCGATGTACCGGGCAATGCGCCAGCTGGAGAAGGAGCGGCAGGATCGCCTGACGCTCAGCGAAGAAGAGTCTGCGGCCTTTGAACTGCAGCGGCGGGAGCTGGTGTTCAACCGTACCGAAGCCCACAATCTGAAGCTGACACTGGACAGCAGCAGGGAGCGGGCGGAAATCCGGGAACTGAACAAGAAGATCGATGCGCTGGATAAGCAGATCAAGGCTCTGGACGAAAAGAAAAAGGCCACCATTGAGAATCACCGGAAAAAGACCACTCACGATGAATCCTATAACCGCGGCTACAACGAGAGGATGCAGGGACTTAAGGCCCGGTACGAAAAGGACTGCGCAGGGGAGATCTCTCAGCAGACCAAGGAAAGAAACAAGCGCCTGGCTAAAGAGGTGTATCTTTCCATCAACCGCTATCCGGCTCACAAGCGGCCTCAGCTGCTGAATAAGCTCTATAAGTCCCTGAAGAAGGCCATGGAGATCGGCGCTGACCTGAACAATGATGTGCAGCTGAATCAGATCTTTGAAAATGCCATCTTCCGGGTCAAGTATCTGGAAGAGGACGGGAAGTATATTCGCGGCACGGCCAACCTGAACCTGGCCAAGAATAACTGCGTGTGCAACTGGACAAATATCCGCGGCGAACGTATCGCCACCATTTTCCAGGATCCCATGACCTCCCTGAACCCGATTTTGACCATCGGCAACCAGATCACCTCCGTTATCATCAAGCACCAGCACGTTTCTGAATCGGAAGCCCGGCGCAGGGCTATCGTGCTGATGAAGAAGGTAGGTATTCCCAATGCCGAAAACCGGTTTGACGATTATCCCTTCCAGTATTCCGGAGGTATGCGGCAGCGCATCGTTATTGCAATCGCATTGTCCTGCCAGCCCAAGATCCTCATCTGCGATGAGCCTACGACAGCGCTGGACGTGACCATTCAGGCACAGATCCTGCAGCTGATCAAGGATCTGCAGAAGGAATTCCACTACACCACCGTGTTCATTACGCACGATTTAGGTGTGGTGGCCAACGTGGCAGACCGGGTGGCCGTGCTGTATGCCGGGCAGATCGTAGAGATCGGCACCGTGGAGGAGATATTCTATGATCCCCGCCATCCATACACATGGGTGCTGCTTTCCTCTCTGCCGCAGCTCAGCGATCCTCAGGCAGAGCTGTATTCCATTGCCGGAACGCCGCCTTCCCTGTACAACAGGATCATCGGAGACGCCTTTGCACCCCGGAATCCGTACTGCCTGAAGATAGATACCCTCAAGGAGCCCCCCATGTTCAAGGTCACGGAGACCCATTACGCCAAGACCTGGCTGCTGGATCCCCGCGCCCCCAAGGTGGAGAAGCCGGAGATTATCTGCTGCATCAACGGAACCCTGAGAAAAGTATTCAACATATAAAGGACGAACCGCTATGGCTAACGAAAACAAGAAAAAAACTCATGCGCATAGCTTCCCCGAGCACGGTCCCATTGCCGAAAACGGCAAGGAGATCCTCCTTTCCGTCCAGCATGTGGATATCAACTTCGGTAAGGGCGACAACCTGGTTCGGGCAGCCAAAGATGTGACCTTTGATATTTACAAAGGGGAGACCTTCTCCTTTGTAGGGGAATCCGGCTCTGGTAAGACCACTGTTGGCCGGGCTGTGATCCGGGCCAACCCCTGTGCAAAGGGCGCTATCTACTATAAAGGCGTACGCATCTCCGGCAAGATCCCCAAGGCTTTGGACCGGCAGGTCATCCGAAACATCCAGATGGTGTTCCAGGATCCCGCCACTTCCCTGAACGAGCGGGCCACCGTGGATCAGATCATCTCCGAGGGGCTGCACAACTTCCATCTGTATGAAAACGAAGCGGATCGTGTCCGCAAGGTGGAAGAGATCATTGAGGAGGTGGGTCTGCTTCCCGAGCATCTGACACGGTATCCTCATGAGTTCTCCGGCGGTCAGCGCCAGCGTGTAGGTCTGGCCCGTGCCATGGTCATGGAACCGGAGCTGGTCATAGCAGACGAGCCCATCTCCGCACTGGATGTATCCATCCGCGCTCAGATCCTCAATCTGCTGAACAAGTTCAAACGGGAAAGAAACACTACCTGCCTGTTCATTGCTCACGACCTTTCCATCGTTCGGTATATTTCCGACCGTATCGGCGTTATTTACAAGGGGCAGATCGTGGAGATCGCTACCAGCGAGGAACTGTTCAACTACCCGCTGCACCCCTATACCCGATCTCTGATCTCCGCCATTCCCCTGCCGGATCCCCGGTTGGAGCGGAACAAGGTGCTCAACACCTATGATCCCTCTCAGCACAATTATACGGAAGCGGATCCTCCCAAGCTCACCCTTATAGGTCACGACCATTATGTGTATGGCAATACCGAAGAGCTGGAGGCATACAAAGCCCTGCGGGAAAAGAACGTGCCCCTGCACACTCTGTTCATCGTGGGCGTGAATGCAGAAGCACCGGAAGAAGGCCCTGCCGTAGACACCACTTCCAGAGAAGTTATTCTGGACAGGCCTGCTGGCGACAGAGGCAGCTTCTTCTACGGCTTGCTGAGCTTCCTGCTGCCCATTCCGGGTCTGCTGGCCGCTTATCTGTTCCGTAAGCATAACTATATGCGTAATTACAAGGTATGCAGAAAGGGAGCACTGGCTTCCCTCATATGTATAGGCGCATTGGGACTGCTGCTGGGGTTGCTGGTACTTATCGCACTCAAATAAGCAAAGAAAAGATACTGTGTGGGGGGTATGTCCCCCACACAAACCCATTTCAAAAAAATTGTAAAAAAATAAGTAAAAAAGTTTTACAAACCAGTTGACGCTATACCCGTGCGGGGTATATAATCAAGATGCTCCTAGAGGGTATACAGGAAAAAATATTGGCATACGGTTCAAAACCGATGCCGGATTATGGAGGTATCATGAAGCAATATAACGTAACCGGAATGAGCTGCGCAGCATGCAGCGCCAGGGTTGAGAAGGCCGTCACCAAGGTGAAGGGCGTCACCGGCTGCTCCGTGAGCTTGCTCACCAACTCCATGGGTGTGGAAGGCACCGCCAACCCCGCCGACGTTATCGCCGCGGTCACCGCCGCCGGTTATGGCTGCACCGAAAAGGGCGCCGCCACGTCCCAGAGCAGCTCTCAGGCTGCTGCCGAAGAGGCCCTCAAAGATAAAGAAACGCCACTCCTTAAGAAGCGCCTCATCTGGTCCGTCATCTTCCTGACCATCCTCATGTACTTCTCCATGGGCGTCAAGATGTGGAACTGGCCCTACCCCTCCTTCATGGCTGTCACCGCAGAGGATGGCGAGGTCATTTTCAACCCCATGATGGTTGCTCTCATTGAGATGCTGTTCACCATCATCGTCATGGTCATCAACAAGAAGTTCTTTATCAACGGCTTCAAGAGCCTCTGGCATCGTTCCCCCAACATGGATACCCTGATCGCTCTGGGTTCCACCGCCGCTTTTGTTTACAGCACCGAGCAGGTCTTTGAGATGACCATGGTTCTGGCAAAGGGCATGGTCCATCATGCACACATGATCGGTCACGGCCTGTACTTCGAGTCCGCCGCCATGATCCTGACCCTCATCACCGTAGGCAAGATGCTGGAAGCACGCTCCAAGGGCAAGACCACCGATGCTCTCAAGAGCTTGATGAAACTGGCCCCCAAGACCGCAGTGGTCATCCGCGACGGTCAGGAGCAGGAGATCTCCATTGATCAGGTGCAGAAGGGCGACATCTTTGTGGTTCGTCCCGGCGAGAATATCCCCGTAGACGGTATCGTTCTGGAAGGCCACAGCGCCGTAAACGAAGCCGCTCTTACCGGCGAAAGTATCCCTGTGGATAAGGCCGAAGGCGACACCGTTTCCGCCGCTACCCTGAACCAGTCCGGCTTCATTAAGTGCCAGGCCACCCGCGTCGGCGAAGATACCACCCTCTCCCAGATCATCCAGATGGTCAGCGACGCAGCCGCCACCAAAGCTCCTATCGCCAAGGTTGCCGATAAGGTTTCCGGCGTGTTCGTACCTGCCGTTATCAGCATCGCCATCGTCACCACCATCGTGTGGCTGATCATTGGTCACGAAGGCAAAATGGACGTTGGTTTCGCCCTGGCCCGCGGTATTTCCGTGCTGGTCATCAGCTGCCCCTGCGCACTGGGTCTTGCTACCCCCGTGGCCATCATGGTAGGCAACGGCATGGGCGCCAAGAAGGGCATCCTCTTCAAGACTGCCGTATCTCTGGAAGAAACCGGCAAGATGGATATCGTTGCACTGGATAAGACCGGTACCATCACCACCGGCGAACCCAAGGTCACCGATATTATCCCCGCTGCCGGCGTTTCCGAGAAGGATCTGCTGACCATGGCCTATGCTCTGGAAAGAAAGAGCGAGCATCCTCTGGCCCGTGCTATCCTGCAGAAGGCTGAAGAAGACAAGCTGGTTGCCGACGAAGTTTCCGACTTTGCGGCTCTCCCCGGCAACGGCCTGACCGCCACCTGGAAGGGCGCCAAGCTCACCGGCGGCAACTACAAGTTCATCAGCACCCAGAGCACTATTTCCAACACCCTGAAGGAGAAATCCGAGAAGCTGGCCGAACAGGGCAAGACCCCCTTGTTCTTTGCCAAGGACAATGACCTTATCGGTATCATCGCCGTTGCCGACGTTATCAAGAGCGACAGTGCTCAGGCCGTTAAGGAAATGCAGAATATGGGTATCCACGTTGTTATGCTCACCGGCGACAACGAGCGTACCGCCAAAGCCATCGGCGCCCAGGCCGGTGTGGACGAAGTCATCGCAGGCGTTCTGCCCGACGGTAAGGAAGCCGTTGTGCGTGAGCTGAAGAAGAAGGGCAAGGTTGCCATGGTAGGCGATGGTATCAACGATGCTCCCGCCCTGACCAGAGCCGACATCGGTATCGCCATCGGCGCCGGTACTGACGTAGCCATCGATGCCGCGGACGTTGTGCTCATGAAGAGCCGTCTCTCCGACGTACCTGCTGCCATCCGTTTGAGCCGCGCCACGCTGCGCAACATCCATGAGAACCTGTTCTGGGCCTTCTTCTACAACACCATCGGTATCCCCGTGGCCGCCGGATGCTTCATTTGGGCCGGCATCGAGCTGAACCCCATGCTGGGCGCTGCCGCCATGAGTCTGAGCAGCTTCTGCGTGGTTTCCAACGCTCTGCGTCTTAACTTCTTCAAGATGAATGACGCCAGGCACGACAAGAAGCGCAAGCACAAGGCTGTCAAGGCCGCTCCCGCTGGCCAGACCATCACCAAGACCATCAGCATCACCGGACTTATGTGCGGTCACTGTGAGAACACCGTAAAGAACGCTCTGGAAGCCATCCCCGGTGTGGAAGAGTGCGTAGCCAGCCACGAGAAGGCCAACGCTATCGTCACCCTGAGCAAAGACGTTCCCAATGACACCCTCAAGAAGGCCATTGAGACCTGCGGTTACGTGGTAAACAGCATCAACTAACAAGCTGACGCTGTGATATAAACCAAAAAAGAGAACTGAGAAGGGAGATTCAAGAACTATGAAGAAGCTCATGAAGATCGAAGGTATCCACTGCGGCGGTTGCGAAGGCCGTTTGAAGAGAGCTATGGAAGCCCTGCCCCAGGTAGAAGAAGCCGTTGCCAGCCATGTGGACGGCACCTGCATCGTGACCCTCAAGGAAGCTGTTGCTGACGACGTTCTCAAGCAGACCGCCGAAGCTGCCAACTTCAAGGTACTGGGCATCGAGTAACAAAGTACTTGCATTCAACCAACAGAATTTTTTGAGAGGAGAATCATCACTATGAAGAAGCTCATGAAGATTGAAGGTATCCACTGCGGCGGTTGCGAAGGCCGTTTGAAGAGAGCCATGGAAGCCCTGCCCCAGGTAGAAGAAGCCGTTGCCAGCCATGTGGACGGCACCTGCATCGTGACCCTCAAGGAAGCTGTTGCTGACGACGTTCTCAAGCAGACCGCCGAAGCCGCCAACTTCAAGGTACTGGGCATCGAGTAAGTCCATTCAGTAGTAGCCAAATTCATTTGATACCAGCAGGAGAGGCCCTGCCTGCCTCTCCTGCTGTGTATTTTTAGAGAGAAAATTTTTAAAAGGAGCATCTCCCAATATGTCCATGGAAAAGCATGATCCGCTGTACGCTGCCTATATCCGCATTCTGGAAGCAGAGCTGATCCCCGCCACGGGCTGCACTGAGCCCATTGCCATTGCCTATGCAGCGGCTAAGGCCCGCGCTACTTTGGGGACGCTGCCCGAGTCCTGTCTGGTGGAGGCCAGCGGGAACATTATCAAAAACGTAAAGAGCGTGGTGGTGCCTAATACGGGGCATATGCGGGGTATCCCTGCCGCTGCTTCTGCCGGTATTGTAGCCGGGGATGCGGATGCGCAGCTTCAGGTGATCTCCAGGGTGAGCCCTGAGGCCAGAGAGCAGATAAAAGTTTACTGCGATACACACACCATTCAGGTGGTGCCCGCTCATAACGGAAAAGTTTTTTACATTGCCATCACGGTAAAGGCCGGGGATTCCAGCGCCCGTGTGGTCATTGAAGAGTTTCATACCAACATCACTCGGATTGAAAAGGACGGCGTTTGCCTCTTCTCCCAGGAGAGCACCGGGGCGCAGGCAGAGCAGCCCAATGTGGAAGCGCCTCACTATGAATGGCTATCTGTGGAAAAGATCCTGGAGTTTGCAGACTCTGTGGATCTCAAGGATGTGGAAGAAGTGCTGTCCAGGCAGATTGCCTACAACAGCGCCATCTCGCAGGAAGGCCTGAAGAACCCCTGGGGTGCCCAGATCGGCCGTACGCTGCTGAAGGAGCGGGGAGACGATATTCGGGTCCGGGCCCGTGCCATGGCGGCAGCAGGCTCTGATGCCCGTATGAGCGGCTGTGAGCTGCCTGTGGTCATCGTTTCCGGCTCCGGCAATCAGGGCATGACGGCCAGCCTGCCTGTGATCGCCTACGCGGAGGAGCTCAAGGCGGACAAGGATCTGCTGTACAGATCCCTGCTGGTGTCCGACCTGATCACCATTCACCAAAAGACCAGCATCGGCCGTCTGTCTGCTTTTTGCGGAGCTGTCAGTGCAGGCTGCGGGGCCGCAGCGGGCATTGCCTATATGCACGGTTACCGGCTGGAAGTAATTGCCCACACGGTGGTCAACACGCTGGCTATTCTTTCCGGCATGGTGTGCGATGGAGCTAAACCCTCCTGTGCGGCTAAGATCGCCATGGCTGTGGAAGCAGGCCTGCTGGGCTATGAAATGTATTTGAACGGAAAAAATCAGTTCCTGGATGGGGAAGGCATTATTAAAAAAGGCGTGGATAACACCATTGTTACCGTGGGCCGTATGGCACGCCTGGGAATGCGGGAAACCGACCGGGAAATCCTGGATATAATGACTGAAAACTGCTAACTTACTTACCCCTTCTGTTGCGGGATGTTTTGTCATGACTGCTCGTCCCCCTCATGGCAAAAACATCCCGCCTTTTCTGCTCAAACATAATGCAGGCCCATCTCCTTCAGAGAAAGGATGTACACAGCTTCAGCGCCCCTTTCCTGCAGAAGTGCGGCAATGTGCTCGCCTGCCTGCCGGAGCGCCGGTGTATCCGCCTGATTCAGGATAAATTGGGGATGATATGAGCTATAGCCTGCCCAAAGCAATTCGGCAACGGCGGCCTCATCCATGTTTTCCGGCAGTTTGGGGAGACGCTCCCGAGCCAAAGCCCAGCGATGACAGACCTGCTCTGCGGGGCGGTACAGCCCGCTTAGCCCGGCTACCACAAAAATGTGACGGATCTCCGGCAGGAGCATGGGTTCCGTATTGTTTGGGAATTTCAGCGGCAGCCGTCTGGAGCCGTCAGCCTCCACATACAGGCAGGGGACGGTGCTGACCAGCGTCTGCCATTGCGATTGACCGCCAAAGGTAAATTTGCCCCCTTCCAGACGGCCGCAGACAGGCAGACGTCCGCTTTCAAGGATGGCAAGTATTTCTTCGGCTTTTGTCCCCTGCCACAAGGCCTGCCAGGATTTATCCGGGCGGAACATGTGGGTGGTGGTGGTCACGGCGGTCCTGCTGCCGGCGGCCAGAGCTTCCCGAGCCAGAGCATAGCATAAAGAGGTTTTTCCACCGCTGCCGCAAAGGGCCACAGGCCCCTGCCCGGGTGTCAGATTCAATAGTGCATGAAGGGAAAGCGTATCCATGGGCGTCTCCTTAAAGTGCGTATATACAGTATATCTGCGCTTCTTCAGAAACGCAACGGAGGAGACACCCGCAAAAAACATATTTAGCACAACAAAATTTAATATAGGTTGCATCTCGCCTTAAGACCATGATACAATAAAAACCTATTTTTTAAGTAAAACGTTGATTTTCCGGTTGAATTACCCCAGGGGCCATGCTAAAATAAAGTAGCATTGATACTCGGATTGGCCCCCTTTTCCGGTTGCAGCATCCAAGAGGATGAAAAGATAGCAACAAAAACAATAAGGAGGAACCATTTTCATGAAGAAACTGATTGCCCTGTTCCTGTGCCTGGTCATGGTATGCGCCCTGGCTGCCTGCGCCGACGGGGAAGCAAAGAAAGGCGAAGAGGCAAAGTCTGATTTTAAAGTCGGCTTTATCTTCCTGCATGACGAAAACTCCACCTATGACCTGAACTTCATCAACGCCGCCAACGCTGCCAAGGCCGAATTGGGGCTTACCGATGACCAGGTCATTATCCGCAAGAACGTCCCCGAGGGACAGGAGTGCTACAACGCCGCCGCCGAGCTGGTGGATGAAGGCTGCGACATCATCTTTGCCGACAGCTTTGGTCATGAGGACTTCATGATTCAGGCCGCCAAGGAATTCCCCAACGTGCAGTTCTGCCATGCCACCGGTACCAAAGCACATACCGAGAAGATCGCCAACTACCACAATGCCTTTGCCCACATTTATCAGGGCCGTTACCTGGCAGGCGTGGCCGCCGGTCTCAAGATGAATGAGATGATCGCCGCCGGCAAGTTCACCGCAGAAGAAGCCAAGATCGGCTACATCGGTGCCTTCACCTATGCCGAAGTGGTTTCCGGCTACACCTCTTTCTTCCTGGGCGCCCGCTCCGTGTGCCCCACGGTCACCATGGATGTAACCTTCACCGGTTCCTGGTATGACGAGACCGCCGAGAAGGAAGGCGCTCAGGCTCTGATCGGCCGCGACTGCAAGCTGATCTCTCAGCATGCCGACTCCATGGGCGCTCCCACTGCCTGTGAGACCGCCGGTATCCCCAACGTCTCCTATAACGGCTCTACCGAAGCTGCCTGCCCCAACACTTATATCGTATCCTCCCGGATCGATTGGACTCCCTACTTCGTGTTTGCCATCAAGGCAGCCATGAACGGCGAAGAGATCCCCTATGACTGGTGCGGCGGCCTGAAGGAAGGCTCCGTTGTCCTTACCGACATCAACACCAATGTAGCCGCTGAGGGCACCGCAGAAAAGCTGGAAGAAGTTAAGAAGGGTCTGGAAGACGGCACCATCCATGTATACGATGTGACCACCTTCACCGTAGACGGCAAGCAGCTGGACAGCTACCTGGCCGACGTGGACACCGATCCTGCCTATGAAAAGGACACCGAGGTCATTCATGACGGTTACTTCGATGAGTCCAACTACCGCAGCGCACCTTACTTCGATCTGCGCATCGACGGCATCAACCTGCTGGACGAGAAGTATTAATCGCATAGCATCTTAAGCTGACGGGGAGTCCCGCCCTTATGGGACGGGACTCCTTTTCATATCCAAATCCCTCCGGCCATCCGGAGAAAAACAGGGGGACGCACTTGGAAACGAACATAGCGGTCAAAATGCGGGGCATTACCAAAGTCTTTGGCTCCATCGTGGCAAACGACAAGGTGGACCTGGACATCCGCCGGGGAGAGATCCTGGCGCTGCTGGGAGAAAACGGCAGCGGCAAGACTACGCTGATGAATATGCTCTCCGGCATTTATTTTCCTGACGACGGGGAGATCGAGGTAGACGGAAAGCCCGTTACCATCGGCAGTCCCAAGGATGCTTTCGACCTGGGTATAGGCATGATCCACCAGCACTTCAAGCTGGTAGACGTGCTGACGGCGGCGGAAAACATTATTTTGGGTCTTCCCGGAAAGCAGCGGCTGGACATGAAGGCCGTGGCGGAGGAAATCAAAAAGATTTGCAGCCAGTATGGCTTTGAGGTAGACCCCAACCAGAAGATCTATAATATGTCCGTTTCCCAGAAGCAGACCGTAGAGATCGTCAAGGTACTCTACCGGGGGGCAGATATCCTGATTCTGGATGAGCCTACCGCCGTGCTGACCCTTCAGGAGACGGAAAAACTGTTTGCCGTCCTGAAGAACATGAAAAAGGCTGGCAAAGCCGTGGTCATCATCACCCATAAACTCAACGAGGTGGAGGAGATCAGCGATCGTGTGGTAGTTCTGCGTCACGGGAAGTTTATCGGAGATCTGATCACACGAAACACCAACGCCCAGGAGATGACAAACATGATGGTGGGCCGGCAGGTGACACTGAATATCGACCGGCCGGAGCCTGTGGATCCCAAGCCTCGTATTCAGGTGGAAAATCTTACCGTCCGCAGTGAGGACGGAGTGCTGAAGCTTAAGGACGTTTCCTTCACCATCAACAGCGGAGAGATACTGGGCATCGCCGGCATTTCCGGCAGCGGTCAGAAAGAGCTCCTCGAAGCCATTGCGGGGCTCCAACCGGCAGAAAAGGGCAGCGTCAGGTTTGTGGATGATGCAGGCCGGAGCAGCGAACTGCTGGGGCTGGATCCCCTGAAGATAGAAGAAAAGGGCGTGACCCTTTCCTTTGTGCCGGAGGACCGGCTGGGCATGGGGCTGGTAGGCAATATGGACCTGGCAGACAACATGATGCTCCGCTCCTTCCGTAAGGGAAAGACCGCTTTTACCGACCGCAAGACACCTTACAACCTGGCGGATCAGGTGGTCAAGGAGCTGGAAGTAGTGACCCCCGGCATCTCCACACCCGTGCGGCGGCTTTCCGGCGGCAACGTACAGAAGGTATTGGTAGGGCGGGAGATCTCGCTGGCCCCCAAGGTGCTGTTGACAGCTTATGCGGTGCGGGGACTGGATATCAACTCCTCCTATGTGATCTACGATCTGGTAAATAAGCAGAAGCAGAAGGGCGTGGCCGTAGTCTTTGTCGGCGAAGATCTGGACGTGCTGCTGGAGCTGGCAGACCGTATTTTGGTGCTTTGCGACGGAAAAGTCAGCGGCATTGTGCCGGGCCGCGGGGCAGATAAGCGCACCGTAGGCATGATGATGACCCGCTTGGGAGGTGAACAGACCCATGAGTAACAACCTGAAGAAAAAGAACCGGGAGCCCCTGATCCATATTACCAAGCGGGCGGCTCTTCCCTGGCCCAAAGCCTGGGCCATTCGTGGTATTGCTCTGATACTGGCGCTGATACTATGCGCCCTGATCACCACGGTGTTCACCGGTGAAAATCCCATTGCCGTATACAAGGCAATCCTGCAGGGGAGTTTCGGTACCCCCCGGAAAGCATGGGTACTGTTTCAGAATCTGGCCATCCTGCTGTGCGCTTCCCTGGCGGTGACGCCTGCCTTTAAGATGCGCTTCTGGAATATCGGCGCAGAAGGTCAGATCCTTATGGGCGGTCTGGCCAGCGCTGCCTGCATGATCTGCCTGCGGGATATCTTTCCCAACTGGCTGATCATTGTGTGCATGGTGGTTTCCAGCATTGCCGCCGGAGCCATATGGGCGGGAATTCCCGGCTTCTTCAAGGCCAAATGGAATACAAACGAAACTCTGTTTACCCTGATGATGAACTATATTGCGACCCAGCTGGTGGCATTTTTTGTCATCGTGTGGGAAGTGCCCAAGGGCGCCGGTAAGATCGGGATCATCAATCAGGGTACCCAGCTGGGGTGGCTGCCCCAGATCGGGAGCTACAAATATCTGCTGAACGTGCTGGTGGTGGCGGCTATCACCGTGTTCATGTTCATCTATCTGCGCTACAGCAAGCACGGCTATGAGCTCAGCGTGGTGGGCGAAAGCGAGCGCACCGCCCGGTATGTGGGCATCCACGTGGAAAAGGTAATTGTCCGCACCATGCTTCTTTCCGGAGCCATTTGCGGCATTACGGGTCTGCTGCTGGTGGGCGGCACGGATCATACTCTGACCACCACCATTGCCGATGGAAGAGGCTTTACCGCCGTAATGGTCAGCTGGCTGGCCAAGTTCAACCCGTTTTTGATGATCTTTACCAGCTTCCTGCTGGTGCTGCTGGGCAGGGGCGCTTCGGAGATCTCCACCAAATTTGGCCTGAACCACTCCTTTGCTGATATACTGACGGGCATCATCCTGTTCTTCATCATCGGCAGCGAGTTCTTTATCAGCTATCAGATTCACTTCCGCAAATCTGCAAAGAAGGAGGGCGCAGCCAATGTTTTTTGATTTCTTTGCTTTCTTTCCCCGGGCAGTAGCCCAGTCCATCCCGCTGCTGTTCGGCAGCACCGGTGAGACCCTGACGGAGAAATCCGGCAACCTGAATCTGGGTATTCCCGGCATCATGTATGTAGGAGCCATCAGCGGCGTTATCGGCGCCTTCTTCTATGAGCACTCTGCGGGAGCCGCCAATATGAACGCTTTTCTGGCTATCGGTATTCCGATGCTGTGCTCCCTGCTGGGGTCCTTTCTTATGGGATTGCTGTACTGCTTCCTGACCGTAACGCTGCGAGCCAACCAGAACGTTATGGGTCTGGCCCTGACCACTTTTGGCGTGGGCTTTGGAAACTTCTTTGGAGGATCTCTTATCAAGCTTACCGGCAGCGAGATACCTTCCATTGCTCTTTCCGCTACCAGTCTGTATTTCAGCCGTTCCCTGCCTTTTGCCGATAAATTGGGCGTGGTGGGCAAGCTGTTCTTCAGCTACGGATTCCTGGCATATCTGGCGGTGATCGTTGCGCTGATCACTTCCTATATACTCAAGCGCACCCGTATCGGACTGAACCTGCGGGCTGTAGGCGAAAGCCCCAAAACGGCGGATGCAGCGGGCATCAACGTGACCAGGTATAAATACGTTGCCACCTGCGTGGGCAGCATGATCGCCGGTCTGGGCGGCCTATATTACATCATGGACTATGCCTGCGGCGTGTGGAGCAACGATGCCTTTGGCGACAGAGGCTGGCTGGCCATTGCACTGGTCATCTTCACCATCTGGCGGCCCAATGTGGGGGTGCTGTCCTCCATTCTGTTCGGGGGATTGTACATTCTGTATCTGTATCTGCCTACCGGCGCCAACTTTGCGGTAAAGGAGCTGTATAAAATGCTGCCTTATATTGCCACTGTTATCGTGCTGGTGGCCGTATCCCTGCGCCGCCGCCGGGAGGATCAGCCTCCTCAGAGCCTGGGTATGCCTTATTTCCGGGAGGAGCGTTAGTCTGCACAGTACATACACGGGAGCCGGGTCATTCCGGCTCTTTTTTCATGCCCGGGAAGGGGTTCGGGATGGCGCTGTGTGGGAAAACGTTTATATAACGGTCAACGGTATGCAAGAACCGCAGTTATGTGAGAAAGCGGCATTTCAAAGACTTTTGCAGCATTTTGGCACATGTTCGATCAAACGGAAAAGCAAGGCGCGGCTAAGCCTACCGGGAAAAGATACAAAAGCGGGGCTTGCCGCTTAAATGGAGCTTCGTACGTTCAGTTCGTTCAGGTAAAGTGTAAAAGCACAAAAAAGCCTCCGGAAGTGCCGGAGGCAGGGAAAGAACCAAGGTCAGCGTTTGCGGTGCAGCAGCAAGGCCGCCAGCAGGCAGGCAAGACCTACCAATGTCAACCCCAGAAGTATATACAGAGCAATGCGCAAGGGCGCTGGACGGGCAGCTGGAAGGGGATCCGCTACCGTTTGAAGCGTTTGAACGCTGGGGACGGCTGAAGGAGAGGAAGGCAGAAGCAGGGGCCCCGAGGCCGTGGAAAGCATCGTATCGGAAATAACCTGTCCCTTTGCATCTGCAAAGGTCAGAGCTGCATTCTGGATAGAAAAGATCAGAGCATCTCCCGGGAGGGCAGACTCCTGAAGGGCAAAATACAGAGTCAGAACATCCTCTTCCGTCCGGCAGGGAAAACCACTGGCAAAGGCCAGCCGCACCGTTCCCGGTTCCTGCCCGTTTACCACCCAGGTCTGGGGTTCCTCCTGCCCGGAAGCAGGATCTGTGTACTGGCAGCCGTAAGTTTGCGCAAGTGTTTCCCCCGTGCCCAGGTAGGTCAGCCGGGCGGCGTCATAGCCAATGTCCAGCTGTGCACTGCAAAGAAACAGGGTCTCATTCAACCCATCCTCCGCAAGCCGCAGGGGCAAGGCCAACACATCCTACCCTTCCAGCAGCTGCATATAGACGCTGCCGTCTCTCTGCGGCAAAGAAAGGGTTAGGCCAGTCTCACCATAGGAAATACGAAGGGGCAGACACAGCAGCAGGCATATGCAGCTGGCAGCCCAAAGCCGTTTTATGGATGTAAGCAATCGTTTCATGGGTTCATGGTATCATAAAGCGTATAAAAAGCAATGGAAACGGGGGAAAGTTATCACTTCCGAAACAGTTTGTACGCATATTTGCGCCGCGTTTTCCCTGTATTTCCGGAAAATGGATATTGCATTACTGATTGACGGTGAACAGCGAATAGAAATACCCCTTCCGGGCCATCAGCGTTTCAAAATCACCCTGCTCAGCAATGCGGCCGTTCTTCAGGCAGAGAATGGAATCGCAGCGGCGGAGCATACCGCCATCCATATTGTGAGTGACTAAAATGCGGGTCATCCCTTTCAAATCCAAAATGAATTCCATAACGGTGCGGGCTGTTTCCGCATCCAGGGCGGCGGTGCCTTCATCCATCAACAGCACAGGGGAGCGGCGCAGCAGGCAGCGGGCAATGGAGATCCGCTGCTTTTCTCCGCCGGAAAGGCCGCAGCCATTCTCTCCACAATGGTAGTCCTCGCCCCGTTGCTCCAGAAGAGGCCTTAAACCGGAAAGCTCTATGGCACGCTCTACCTCCTCTTGAGGGAATTCCCGGAACATGGTGATATTGCTGCGGATGGAGCTGTTGAAAAGGAACACATTTTGCTGGACCTGAGAAACAAGCTCATAAAGGGAGGCGGTGCTTACGGTGCGCAGTTCCCGGCCATCGTAAAGAATATCCCCGGTGTAATCGCTGCTGGCCCCCATAAGCAGGTTCAGCAGGGTGCTCTTGCCGGAGCCGGAAGCCCCTACCAGAGCGTAGCTTTTCCCGGATGCAAAGGCTGCATCTATATTTTGAAGAACAGGGGTATCCGCTTCATAGCCAAAGGTCACCTGCCGCAGCGTGATCCCGGAGTTCAGGACTTTGGGGATATCCGTCCCTTCGTCCCGGAGATTCGCACTTAAAGCGGTATCCAGCTTCCGCATCAGGCCTCTGGCGGCTCTGAGGTTGGACAGCGTTTCAGGAAAGTCGGTTATGGTGGACATCATCTGCCCCATCAGGTTCCCAAAGGCAATGACCACACCGGGGGTCACGGCATTGCCGGTATGGGCCAGCCAGGCGCCAAAGATAAATACACCCAGCTGGGCGGTGATACTGGCCATGGAACTGATACAGTAAATAAGGATGGACAGGCGCATACGCCGGGCTTTAGCGGCTTCCACTTCCCGGCTGCTGATTTCGTACTGCCGCAGGATCTGCTTTTCCGCCTTAAAACTTTTTATTATGGAAAAACCCGCCAAAGCATCACGAAGCGTTTCCATATAGCCGGCATTTTTATCGGAAACGGCCTTTTCGGCAGGAGCCATGCGAGCGCCGGTGGCAAAGGCCGCCGCCAGGGGCAGCAGGGAGAAGACTATGGCAGCCGCCGTCAGCAGGGGGCTGTACAGCAGCATGGTGGCCAACATCCCTACTCCATACAGGATATAGGAGAACAGCAGGGTAAGGCCCCGCACATATTTTTCTTCAATGATGGCAGCATCGTTGCTCAGGGCAGAGAGATATGTAGCTGTGCCTTCCCGGGAGAAAGCGGCTATACTCTTTTGCAGCAGCCGGGAAAAGGCGGCTTCCTTATATTGCCCCATGGCCCGGGCCTGGAACCGGGGACGAAAAAATCCCCACACGCCGCCATAGAGCAGCAGCAGCCCCAATAACGCTGCCGTCAGCCATAACAGCGTCTCAAAGGGGAGAGCGCTCCCGCCGTCCAGCATGGAATCTACGATCAGCTGCAGCAGCACGGATAGGAAGAGCGTCAACGCAAGATCCAGCAGCAAACCCAAAATACTCCCGGCCAGATTCCCAAGGTTCTTGCGAAACAGTTCATTTTTTAAAGAAGAGGAAGCGGTGTTTTGAATTGCAGAAGATTTCTTTTTCATAAAACGGATCCTTTCCTGCTTTGATGATTTCAGCATACGGAAAGGAAGCGGTTTATACAAGCAACCGGCCGTTGGATAGGGCACGCAGGAGGATACCATTGGTTACCTTTGCTCCAATATCAGGCAAAGACCTTCAACCTGGGGTTGAAGGTCATCAGAGCAAAGGATATGGGGACGTCTGTACTTAAAAAACAGTACTGTCAGTATTACAAATAATTGTCCTGATGGTATGAGCGGTGTGTTTTCATTCGGACTGTCATTCGTTATAATAAAAGCAGTAAAAGAAAAGGGGGCGGTCATATGACTATCCAACTGGCACAGAATATCCGTACTTTCCGCAAGCAGCGGGCTCTGACCCAGGAGCAGCTGGCCGAGGTGCTGGGGGTCACGGTGGGCGCGGTATATAAGTGGGAAGCAGGGCTTTCCCTGCCGGAGTTGACCATGCTTATGGAACTGGCCGTTTTCTTCGATACTTCTGTGGATGTGCTGCTGGGGTATGAACTGCAGGATAACCGCCTGGAAGCCACAGTGGAACGACTGAAGAACTTCCGGATCCAAAAGAACCGGGAAGGTTTGGGCGAAGCGGAAAAGGCTCTCAAGAAGTACCCAAACTCCTTTGAAATAGCTTATCAGGCGGCTGCCATATACCAGTGCTTCGGCACGGAAAGCGGCGAAAAGCAACTGCTGCACCGGGCCATGGAGCTGCTGGAAGGAACCAGAAAACTTTTGCCCCAGAATAAGGATCCGCGTATTAACGACAGCACCCTTTGCGGAGATATGGCGGGGATCCTCTTTTGTCAGAAACGGCCTCAGGATGCGGTAGAGCTGCTGCAAAAACACAATGCCAACGGTATTTACAGTGATCTTATAGGGAATATTCTGGCGGGGGACTGCCATCGCCCGGAGGAGGCGCTGCCTTATCTTTCTGAAGGACTGCTTCGAAGTATTGCCAGTCTGGTTCGTATTGTTATGGGATACACCAATCTGTATCTCAAGCGAAAGGACTATGCCTCTGCACAACTGGTGCTCACCTGGGGCATCAGCCTGTTTTCCGGATTGAAGGATGGGGAAAAGATCAGCTTTCTGGATAAACTCAATGCGGTGCTGTTGATCTGCCTGGCCTTTGCACAGTGGAAAACCGGGGCGGAGGAGAAAGCCGGAAGCACACTTATCCAGGCCAGAACTTCGGCGCGTATCTTTGATGCAGCCCCGGAATACCGGCCGGATGCGCTGCGGTTCATCATGCCGGGAGAACAGGCTGGAGTCTATGACGATTTGGGACTTACGGCCCAAGACGGTGCGGAAAATGCAGTAGCCTCCATGGAGGATCCGACATTTGCAGCTTTGTGGCAGGAGGTATGCGCATATGAAGCATAGATCTTTGAAAAAGCAGTTAACGGCACAGTTTTACAGGGGGAATCTGCCCGCCTTTGCGCTGGCCGTATTTGCAGCCCTGGCGGGAGGATCCTTGAATCTGATCGTTTCCTGGATCATGCAGCAGCTTATAGATACGGCGTCCGGGGTGCCGGGGGCCATGTCAGTAGAAACACTGGCAAAGATAAGCGGAGCCTTTGTGCTGCTTTGCATCCTGCTGTTTTTACTGAAGTATGCTTCGGAGCCCCGGTTTATAGAGCGGGCACTGCGGCAGTATAAAGAGTTCGCTTTTGAACGGCTTACGCAGAAGAGCATCTCTTCCTTTCGGGAGGAGAGTACGGCAGCCTATCTTTCGGCCCTGACCAACGATGCAGGGAGCATAGAGGCAGAGTATCTTTCCCAGCAGCTGTCCATCATTACCAAGACAGTGACCTTTGCGGGTGCTTTGGGCATGATGCTCTGGTATTCGCCCCTGATGACGGCCATTGCCGTAGGAGTGACGGTGCTGCCGCTGCTGGCATCCCTATTGACCGGGAGCCGCCTGCAGGGAGCGGAACGGCGCGTTTCGGATCAAAACCGGAACTTTACCGCCGCTCTGACGGATTGCCTCAGCGGCTTTGCGGTGGTCAAAACCTTCAAAGCGGAGCGGGAGATCTTTCGGCTGTTTGCGCAGAACAACCGGGCGCTGGAGGAAGAAAAGTTCAGTAAGCGGCGACTCAAGATCCTGGTGGGCATGATCGGCGGTGTTACAGGGATCGTGGCCCAGTTGGGGGTATTTCTGGCAGGCGCTTATCTGGCGCTTACGGGAAGCGGGCTTACGGCGGGTACGGTGATCCTGTTTGTAAACCTGATGAATTTTATGATCGATCCGGTGGCGGAACTGCCCGCCCTGCTGGCAGGCCGTAAGGCGGCCATGGGACTGATAGAAAAACTGGCGGAGGCGTTGGAAAAGGATCCGGCGCCAAAGGGCGGAGAGGATCTGCCTGTATTGGAACGGGAGATACGGCTGGAGGGCGTTTCCTTCAGCTATGACGGGCAGAAGCAGGTGCTCCATTCCCTGTCCGCCCGGTTTGAAGCCGGAAAAGCCTATGCGCTTGTGGGAGGCAGCGGCAGCGGGAAATCCACCCTGCTGAACCTGCTCATGGGTGCGGGAGCGGCCTATGAAGGGAAGATCCTTATGGACGGGCGGGAGGTAAGGGACCTGTCGCCGGAGTCTTTGTATGGGCTCATGTCGGTGATACAGCAGAATGTATTTGTGTTCAATGCTTCCGTTCGGGATAATGTGACCATGTTCCGCAGTTTTCCACAGGAGGAATTGGAGCAGGCCATGGGCCATGCGCACCTGACGGAACTGCTGCAGGAGCGGGGAGAAAACTACCTTTGCGGGGAGAACGGAAAAAATCTTTCCGGCGGAGAGAAACAGCGTATATCCATTGCACGGAGCCTGCTGAAAAGATCCTCCGTCCTGCTGGCGGACGAAGCCACTGCGGCGCTGGATGCCCAGACGGCCCACCAGGTCACATCCGATCTGCTGGATCTTACCGGAGTGACCAGGATCATTGTGACTCACGGACTGGAGGAATCTCTTTTGCGCCGGTATGACGGGATACTGGTTTTGAAGGACGGCCGTATTGCCGAAACCGGAACCTTTGACGAACTGATGGAAAAGAAGGGATACTTTTATGCCCTGTTTACCGTGGCGCAATAAAGACGGAAAAGGGGTATCCGCAAATCGAATTGCATGGGGCAGCATGGACTATACAGATAGTCCATGCTGCCGTTTTTTCAGGATACAGCGTTGTATACCAATATTCCGTTTGTTTTGCTGCAGGTGTACAAATATGGGTATTCAGCTTGAACAGAGGCACAAAAACGAAATTCCGTACAAATAAATAGACATGAACGGAATTTTGGCTGCGCGGCCGGCATACAAAACTCCTGCCTTTACTTGCCTGCAAAGGCAAGAGTGGCATTTTTTACGGTTTTATGCTACCATGATACATCAAAAGGAAGGAGAGGCGCTTATGGAATTCGGGGAAAAACTGCAGCTGCTCAGAAAAGAGCGGGGACTCACGCAGGCAGAACTGGCGGAACAGCTGTTTGTTTCCCGGGCGGCTGTTTCCAAGTGGGAATCCGGCCGGGGATCGATTCGCTTAAAGCCATTGCCAAATACTTTTCCGTATCCCTGGATTATCTGCTTTCCTGCGATACGGTGCTGGCCATTGCAGAGGAAGACGGCAGGCAGGCGCAGAGCCGCACCTGCAGTCTGGTTTTTGGCTTATTGGATATAAGCGGAGTGCTGCTGCTCTTTCTCCCTGTCTTTGGAGAAAGGACGGAAGACGCAGTGAGGAGCGTTTCGCTGCTTGTCCTGCAGGGAACATCTCTTTATATGCGGGCCGCCTTTTTTGCGCTGATCGCCGTCTCACTGCTTTGGGGAATATTGCTTCTGACCCTGCAAAACAGTGCCTTCTCTTTCTGGCAGCGATGGAAGGACAGGGGGTCTCTTGCCTTGAGTGCCGCCGGGACGCTGCTGTTTATGGCAGGCCGCCAGCCTTATGCAGGCGCTTTTACTCTGGTTTTTCTGCTGATCAAGATGCTTTTGCTGTTGAAACGCTCCTGATACGTTTCGTATCCCTGCCGTGACGACAGGTTTCTTTTCTTTTTCGCTCCCTGCTGGCAGACTGTAGGAGACATCTGCCATACATGGAGGAGGAAAGAAACATGAATCGTCACACGGAACAAACAACTTTTTTTCAGACGCTGGGTGCATTGGCTGCTTTTATGTTGTGGACGGCGGCGATCTGCTATGTGGACGTGTGGCCCATAGGGCCGGAAGGGTCCGCCGTGGGCTTTGCGGCGCTGAACGGCGCCTTTCACCAATTTACAGGGGTACATAGCGTTGTATGTCATTACGGACTGGCTGGGGCTGTTCCCTGTAGCCGTTGGCTTTGCCTTTGGGCTGCTGGGCCTGAAACAGCTGCTGCAGCGGAAGCGTTTGCAGCTGGTAGATCCGGACATACTGGCGCTGGGGGCCTTTTATCTGCTCGTTATCGGGATGTATCTGCTGTTTGAAAAGCTGGCTCTCATCTACCGGCCCGTACACATCCAGGGGATTTTAGAGGCATCCTATCCTTCTTCCACCACGTTGCTGACCCTGTGCGTTATGGGTACGGCCCGTATGCAGCTGAAACGACGCATCCGCAGACCTCGGCTGCAGAAAAATCTGTTGTGAGCGGTGGATCTGTTTACCGGCTTTATGGTAACGGGCAGACTTTTTTCAGGTGTTCACTGGCTCACGGGTATTGTGGGCGGCATATTCCTCGGCGCAGGGTTGCTGTTGCTGTATCGCTGGGCAGCAGAGTTGCTTTCCAGGAAACTGTGCGGGCAGAACCGATCCTGATGTGCACACGGGCACAATAAGTGGGTGCCGCCGCAGCATAAAAACGCCTTAAAGAGGCGATTTCGGGCAGAAGGCTTTTTGTATAGCTGCACCGGTTCGTCTTTTAAGGCGTTTTGAGCATATAGGGATAAAATTGACAGGGGTGATCTGCGGGGTTACTGACGGTAGGTGCTTAAAAAGTCACGCAGGGAAACGGCCGCTTCTTCCAGCACTTCCATGCGGGGCAGGTAGACCACACGAAAATGGTCCGGGTGGATCCAGTTGAAGCCGCTGCCATGCACGATAAGGATCTTCTTTTCCCGCAGCAGATCCAAGGCAAAGCGCTCATCGTCCATTATATTGAACTTCTTTGCATCCAGCTTGGGGAAGATATAAAAGGCGGCCTTGGGTTTCACGGCACTGAGCCCGGGGATATCGTTCAGCGCCCGGTATATATATTCCCGCTGTTCATAGATGCGTCCGCCCGGTTCCAGATACCGCTCCACGCTTTGATACCCGCCCAACGCCGTTTGAACGATGGACTGAGCCGGTACGTTGGAGCACAGCCGCATATTGGAGAGCATGTTGATTCCCTCTATATAATCTTTGGCCACACTTTTGCGGCCGCTGAGGATCATCCAGCCAATGCGGAAACCCGCTATCATATGGGACTTGGAAAGCCCACTGAAGGTCACGCAGAACACATCCGGAGCCAGGGAAGCGATGGATACATGCTTTTCCCCGTCCATGACCAAACGATCATAGATCTCGTCAGAAAAGAGGATCAGGTGATGCAGCCGGGCCAGTTCGGCGATCTGCTCCAGCAGTTCCCTGGGATACAGGGCGCCTGTGGGATTGTTGGGGTTAATGACAACGATGGCTTTGGTCCGGTTAGTGATCTTCCGGCGGATATCCTCTATATCCGGGTACCAGTCGGCGCTTTCATCGCAGATATAGTGTACGGCAGTGCCCCCCGCCAAAGTTACACAGGCTGTCCACAGGGGATAGTCCGGAGCGGGGATCAGCACTTCGTCTCCGGCGTCCAGCAGGGCAGACAGACTCAGGTTGATCAGTTCGCTGACGCCGTTGCCTGTATAGATATCCTGTATCTCTACCCCTGGGATCCCTTTAAGCTGGGCGTACTGCATAATGGCCTTCCGGGCAGAAAACAGCCCGCGGGAATCGGAATAGCCTTCGCATTGGGTAAGCTGCTGCCCCATGTCATAGATCACTTCATCCGGCGCACGGAACCCGAAGGGAGCGGGATTGCCGATGTTCAGTTTGAGAATATGGGTGCCTGCCTGCTCCATGCGGGTGGCTTCGTCCAGCACGGGTCCCCGGACGTCATAGAGCACATGCTCCAGCTTGCGGGATTTGCTGAAGGAATAAGACGGCTCCTCTTCCTTTTGTTCGCGGGAAAGGGGAACTGCCGGAGCGGGTGGATCCAGCTCCACCTGTCCCAGAAAATAGGCGGGATGGGTGCCCAGTACTCCCGCCAGACCTTCCAGCACGCCTTTGCGGGGAAGTGTCTTTCCGGAAAGGTACTGGCTTACCTGGCTTTTGCCTAACTTCAGCCCCCGGCTGTCAGCCAGGCGGATCAGCTCCGCCTGTGTGAGTCCCCGCTGTTCCATGGCCTGCCGAAGTTTATCCGAAAAGACTTTTGCGTTCATTTTTAACCTCCCATAAAGAAAAACAGTTCAAAATACAGATAATATATTATTTATTGCCCATGATACCATGAGGAATGCAAACTGTCAATCTGAAATATGTTCATTTTTATAAGGGAATAGTTCAGAATGAAACGAGAATGAAACATTCAGTACAGGAGCGTGCCGAAAAACAAACCGGATAAAGCCGCAATGAGCGTGCAGAGTAGGGCGGCCGGCAGAGTATACCGGGAGCGTCTTATGCCCGCTGCGCCGAAGTACAGTCCCAGCGTGTAAAAGATGGTTTCCGTAGAGCCCATGAGCACCCCCGCCAGATGCCCCACCAGCGAATCCGGCCCAAAAGCTTCATACAGCTCCGCCGTCATGCCCGCCGCCGCACTGCCGGAGAGAGGCCGCAGCAGCAACAGGGGCAGCAGACGGCTGTCCAGCCCCACTTTGCCGCACAGGGGCGCAACCCAGGTGCAAAAAGCATCTAAGGCTCCGCAGCTGCGAATAAGAGAGATGGCCGTAAGCATGGCGGCCATAGAGGGTAGGATGCGGCCCAACAGAGGAAGGCTTTTGGCGGCGCCTTCCAAAAAGGCAGAGAATACAGGAACCTTTTTATACAGCGCCCACAAAAGCAGCGCCATAATAAGCAGCGGCAACAGGGCAGAACTCATGCTTTTTTCCTCCCCAACAACAGGCACAGAAGTATGGCTGCTCCCGTGGCGCAGGCAGAGGAAAGGAGCGTAGGCAGCCATACGGAGGCAGGGTGCAGGCTGCCGTAGGCCTGACGCATGGCCAGCTGCCCGGTGGGCAGCAGCTCCAGACAGGCGGCGTTAAGGATCAGCAGGGCGCACATTTCATGAGTAGCGGTGCCGGGAACGGGGTTTTCCTGCTCCATCAGCTCCATGGCTTCCAGACCAAAGGGGGTAGCGGCATTGCCCATGCCCAAAATATTGGCGGCCAGATTCATGGTGATGGCGGGGGCGGCCTTCCCTGCCCGGGGAAAAAGCTTTTTAATGACGGGGGCCAGAAGCCGGGAAAGACCTTCCATAAGTCCCGCCCGGCTGCCTACCTCCATAAGCCCCAGCCAGAACATATAACCGCCCCACATTTTCAAGCAAAGAGTTACGGCTTCGCTGCCTCCCTGCAAAAGGGCAGCCATGGCTGCTTCCCCGCCCTGGGTAAGCAGCGTCCACAAAATACCTGCCAGCAGCAGTCCCACAAACAGAATATCCATACCCATGGGTATGCTCGAACAGAAGCAAAAAAGCATACTTTTTGCAAATTATTTTCTATGGGGGTGCAAAACCGAGGGATTCTGCTATAATGACAGTATGTATACGTATAAACAAACAGAGGGGGCCGGGCGCTCCCCACATGTTGGCGCATGGAAGCGGAAGGGCATTGTGCTTCTGGCTTTGGTGCTGCTGCTTTCCGGCGTTCTTCCCGGCTGTTCCGGCAGCAGGGGGGACGGTACCGTGGTCTGCCTGCAATTTGTGCAGCTGCTGGCCATGAAGGACTTTGAGGGGGCGTATGCGCTCATTGACCCGGAGATCCAAAACAATACCGGGGAAAAGACCCCTTCCGGAACCAACAAGGTCTCTCTGGCGGAATTCAAAGAGAAGTACACCAGTATCTTTGATGCCATGGGTCTGACGGATGTGGCTTACAACGTGGTCAGCACAGCCGGGGGCACCATCACTGCTTCGGCCGATTATGACATGACCTATTATACGGAGCTGGCGGGAAACCTGACTTACCGCTTTACCATTACCTCCGAATACCGGGAGGGATGGTATGTGCAGTGGAGCCCGGCACTGATCTTCCCCACCATGGAATGGGGCGATAAGATGCTTTCCGGCATCAATTATCCCCGCCGGGGTGAGATCTTTGACTGCAACGGCAATCTGCTGGCCAGCAATATCAACTGCGTTACCGTTTACTGCCTGCCCAGCCGCATCCAGCTGGCGGGAGACAATAAAGCGGTCACGGATGTGAAAACGCTGTTTAAGGCCAACGATGAAGATCTGACTCCTGCCCAGCTGGAAGAAAAAAGCTGGTATCTGCCCTTTGAGCAGCAGCTTGCCTCCATCCCGGAACTGGGGCTGACGGAAGCGGATGTGCGTAATGCCTTTGCCCGCACCTATCAGGACTTTTGTAAGATCGCCACCCTGTATCCCGATGAGCTCACCGATGAACTGGAAGCAAAGCTCACAGCCATAGAGGGTATCGGCGTGGATACCAAAAACTACGGTACCGTCCGTTCTTATCCCTATGGGAAAAGCCTGTGCCACCTGTTGGGCTATGCCGGCGTCATTCAGAAGGAGTATCTGTATGAATATGACGATAAAACCGGGGAAAAGAACGAAGAATGGCTCAACGATCCTTTTTACGATGGTGACAGCTGGTTGGGCTATGCGGGTCTGGAAAAGCATTATGAGAATATCCTTCGGGGCGAAAAGGGCAGCTTTGCCTACATCCAGGGGGCCAGAGGAAGCGCCAAGCAGGTTCTTTATAACATCCCGGCCAAAAACGGCCAGGATCTGCACCTGTCCATAGACATCAATCTGCAGCAGCGGACGGAGCAGGTCATCAACAACATTGTGTATACGGACGATTATACCGGCGCCGTGCTGGTGATGAATCCCAAGACCGGCGCCGTACAGGCCATGGTCTCCTTCCCGGGATATGATCCTAATGCCTTCTCCCGGGGCGATCTGACGGATGATGACTGGTCGGCCATGTCCAAAGACCCGCAGGAGCCGCTGTTCAACCGGATCATTCAGGGCCTGTATCCTCCGGGATCCACTTTCAAGCCCCTGACGGCCATTACCACGCTGGAATCCGGCACCATGACTACGGAGGATGCTTTCCCGGAGGATGAAGAACATCTGCGGGGAGACGATGTGATCTGGAATCCTTCCAAAAGCCCCACCATGGCCTATACAGGGGTCACCAAGGTTACCCGTACTTACAGCACCAACCGGCGGGGCCCCATGAACATGAAAAACTGCATGATCCAGTCGGACAATATCTACTTTGCCTACTGTGCCATGAAGATCGGCTGGGATACCTTCAAGAAATACCTGACGGTCATGGGTATGGGGGAGAGCGTTCCCTTTGATCTGCCCACCCAGAAATCCCAGATCAAAAACGAAAGCAGCGATGAATCCTATGATCTGCTGGCCATGACGGGGTATGGCCAGGGCGAGCTGCTGCTGACGCCCCTGCAGCTGGCGGCCTACATCGGGGCCTTCCATAATCAGGGGCAGACCTGCAGGCCTTATGTGATAGAGAGCACCTGGCAGCAGGAGAATACGGAATACAACCTGGTTTCTCAGCACGAAACGGAGGTATGGAAGACCATCTGCGCACCTTCTACCGCCGCCACCATCAACGATATGCTGGAAGGCGTGGTAGCCCTGCCCCGCTCCATGGGAAGGGGATATGACGGTTTTGGAACCGGCCGCTTCCTGGGGGTGCGGCGTACCTATCTGTGTGCGGGCAAGACCGGAACGGCCGAGTTGGACAAGGCCCAAAACGCCAAGGAAGCCAACAAAGAGATCGCATGGTTCGTGGCCTACCGCAGCGCCAAACTGGATGGAACGGAGCTGAAAGACAGTGAAGAGCGTTTGGTGCTGGTCATGCTGGAAGTGGATATGACCAAACAGGTCAGCGAGTGGACGCAGATGAAGTTCCAGATTGCCCAGGCACTGCTCAAGGATGACACCCTTACGGAGGAGCCGGTGACAGAGGATATTATGACCGCCGGCATCACCCTGGGGAACGTTGGCGCATAAGATACAAAAAACATAAAAGCGGGGGCCTCCGGCATCGGGAGCCCCCTGTGAATGAGGAGAGGGAAAATGAAGACCATAGTCTTTACCGGCGGCGGCACGGCGGGCCATGTGACCCCCAACCTGGCGCTGATGGATAAGCTGGACAAAAAGGAATGGAACATCCACTATATCGGCACCAAGGAGGGCATAGAGCGGCAGCTCATCGAGCCGCTGCCCTATGTGACGTATCACGCCATAGCCTGGGGAAAGCTGCGGCGATATTTCTCCTGGAAAAACTTTACCGATCCCTTTCGGGTGCTTAAGGGCTATTGTCAGGCCCGCCGGATCCTGAAGGAGACCCATCCCGATGTGCTTTTCAGCAAGGGGGGCTATGTGAGCGTTCCCGTAGCGGCAGCGGCCAGAGGGCTTTGCCCTGTGCTGTGTCATGAGAGCGACTATACCCCGGGGCTGGCTAATAAGCTGGCTGCCCGGTATGCCGACAGGATCTGCGTGACCTTTGAGGATACATTGGAGTATGTGCCGCGGGGCAAGGGTGTTTGCACCGGTACCCCCGTGCGGGATTCTCTTTTGCAGGGGGATAAGCAAAAAGGCTTGTCTTTTGCCGGGCTGGAAGGGAAAAAGCCCGTATTGCTGGTCATGGGCGGGTCCTCCGGGGCGCAGGCTCTTAACGAAGGGCTTCGGGCGGCGCTGCCTTTGCTGCTGCCGGAATTTGATGTGATCCACCTGTGCGGCAAGGGGAAACTGGATCCCAAAGCCGCTCAGCCGGGCTATGTACAGTTTGAATATATAGATAAGGAACTGCCGGATCTGTTTGCGGCGGCGGATATTCTGCTGTCCCGGGCGGGGGCCAATGCCGTTTTTGAGTTTCTGGCCCTGCAAAAGCCCGCATTGCTGGTACCCCTTCCTCTAAGTGCCAGCCGTGGGGATCAGATCCTGAACGCCCAGTATTTTGAAAAACGGGGCTTTGCGCTGTATCTGGATCAGGAGAAGATGACGCCGAAGCGTCTGCAGGAACTGCTGGAAAAGCTGTACCGGGAACGGGAGGATTTTGCCGAAGCCATGAAGGCCTACCCCAATGCCAACGGTACGGAGAACGTGCTCAAGCTGATCTTTAAGGCGGTGGAGAAGTGACGGCCGCCGCCTATGTAAAAGAATTAACGGGCCCGGAAGCCGCACAGGCTCTGTCGGCCCTGTGCACACTGGCCAAAAGCAAGGAGGGCCGCCGGGAAATAGAGGCGGCTCTGGGAGGGCATACCCTGCTGCGGGAATGCACCTGTTCCCGGGAGCCCAAAGTGCGTAAGAACGCGTACCGGCTTTTGGGAGCCCTGGGAGATATTACCGATGGCCCCTGTCTGGCGGAGGCCCTCCGGCAGGAAGAGACCTTCTTTGCCATTCCCAGCCTGCTGCTGGCCCTGGGAAGCCTGGGGCAGGAGGCGGCTTTGCGAGCCTATGTGCCGCCTGTTTCTACGGGAGAGGCTATGGACAAGCATGTGGCCGAAATAGCTCTGGCCCGTCAGAAGGCACTGCAAACCTTTGAAAAGCGGGAACGGAAGCCCATTGACCGGCTGGATCAGCCTCGGGAGGTGCTGTGTTTTGCCCCTCAGGGCTTTTTGTTCTGCCTGATCAGCGAGCTCAGGGCTCTTGGCTTTGCCCCGGAGGAAAGGGGAGAGGTTGCTCTGGTGACAACAGATCGGATGGATATACTCTATCAGGCAGACTGCCTGACGGAAGCACTGCTGCCCATTGCCCGGGAGGTGCCTCTGGAGGTGGACAGACTGGCCACTGCTGCAGGCCCCATGCCCTCCACACCTTACCGCATAGAGCTGCGGGGCTTTACCCGGGACAGGCGCAAACTCATTCGCCTGCTGTCGGATGCCCTGGAGGGAGAGAACAACCCCTCGGACTACGACTGGGAACTGCGGGTAGACTGTCATATGGATACAGCAGACCTTTACTGGAAGCTGTGCAACGGTGTAGATGCCCGCTATCCATGGCGGGTGCGTTCCCTGCCGGCTTCCATGCATCCGGCACTGGCAGCCTGCTTGTCCCGGTATGCCATGGGGCTGGGCAGGATGGGGAAGCCACGGGTGCTGGATCCTTTCTGCGGCAGCGGGTCCCTGCTTTTTGAACGGGAAAAATGGGGGAACTGCAAGGCCCTTATCGGGGTAGACAAAAGCGGCAGCGCGGTGGAAGCGGCCCGGGAAAATGCCCGGGCGGGAGGATCAAAAGCTTCCTTCGTTACCAAGGACATTCTGCGCTTTGAATGCAGGGAAGGGTTTGATCTGATCCTGAGCAACATGCCCTTCGGCAACCGGGTGGGAAATCATCAGAGCAATAAGGAGCTGTATCAGCGCTTTGTCCGGCGGCTGCCCATGCTGTTGACGGAAAAGGGCACTGCGGTGCTGTATACCATGGAGTACCGCCTGCTGGAAGCCTGCCTGAAAAATGTCCGTGGCCTGAAGCTGCGGGAGGTTCGCCGCACGGAGGCCGGAGGCCTGCTGCCTTGGGTGTTTGTTATCGACCGGGAGCCGGGCGATTTTCATTGACAAAGAAATTGGCCGTTGCTACAATTATATATTGCAGTACAAAAAAACAGGCCCCTTATCCGGGCATTTACAGGGAATGGAGAGGATACATATCATGGAAAAGAAACCGTACTTTATTACCACGGCCATCGCCTATGCTTCCGCCAAGCCGCACATCGGCAATACCTATGAGATCGTTCTGGCGGATGCCATTGCCCGCTATAAGCGATATGAGGGCTACGATGTGGTCTTTCAGACCGGCACAGACGAGCATGGCCAGAAAATCGAAGAAAAGGCGCAGAAAGCAGGGGAAACGCCCCAGCAGTATGTAGACAGGATCGCCGGAGTCATCCGCAGCAACTGGGATCTGATGCATACTTCCTACGATAAGTTTGTCCGCACCACGGATAAGGAGCATGAGCGCAAGGTGCAGGAGATCTTCCGCCGGCTGTATGAGCAGGGAGATATCTATAAGGGCGCATATGAGGGGATGTATTGCAAGCCCTGCGAATCCTTTTTCACCTCCTCTCAGCTGGTCAACGGGCGCTGCCCCGATTGCGGCAGCGTGGTGGAACCTGCCAAAGAGGAAGCATACTTCTTTAAGATGAGCAAGTATGCCCCCCGGCTTATTGAATACATTCGTATGCATCCCGATTTTATCCAGCCCGAAAGCCGAAAAAACGAGATGATGAACAACTTCCTCCTGCCCGGGTTGCAGGATCTGTGTGTGTCCCGCTCTACGTTCAGCTGGGGTGTGCCTGTGGACTTCGATCCCAAACATGTGATCTATGTGTGGCTGGATGCTTTGACCAACTACATCACCAACATCGGCTATGAGCCCTGCGGCGAGAGCACGGAGGAGTTCAAGCGTTACTGGCCTGCCGATCTGCATCTGATCGGAAAGGATATCATTCGCTTCCATACCCTTTACTGGCCCATCTTCCTTATGGCGCTGGATCTGCCCCTTCCCAAGCAGATTTTCGGCCACCCCTGGCTGCTTATGGGCGATGGAAAGATGAGCAAGAGCAAGGGCAACGTGCTGTATGCCGATGAGCTGGTAAAGGTGGTAGGCGTAGACGCCGTGCGCTATTTTCTTCTTCACGAGATGCCCTTTGAAAACGACGGTTCCATCACCTGGGAGCTGCTTATTGAACGCACCAACGGGGATCTGGCCAACACGCTGGGAAATCTGGTGAACCGTACCGTGGCCATGAGCAACAAATACTTTGGCGGACTGGTGGAAAAGACCGGAGCAGAGGAGCCGGTGGATGGGGAGCTTAAGAGCACTATCCTGACCCAGTGCCAAAAGGTCACCGAGAAGATGGACAAGCTTCGTGTGGCCGATGCCTTAACGGAGCTGTTCAACCTCTTCAAGCGCTGCAACAAGTATGTGGACGAGACCGCTCCCTGGGCCCTGGCCAAGGATCCGGAAAAGCAGAGCCGCCTGAAAGAAGTTCTGTATAACCTGACGGAAGGGATCACTATGGGCGCAAGCCTGCTGAAACCTTTCCTGCCGGATACGGCCGATAAGATCCTGGAGCAGCTGCATGCACAGAGCCGCAGCTTTGAGAGCCTGAATACCTTTGGCCTGTATCCTTCCGGCAATAAGGTCAGCGACAAGCCAGAGATCCTTTTTGCCAGACTGGATCCCAAAGTGATCCTGCCCCAGGTGCAGCCCGCACCGGAAGAAAAAGCTCCGGAAGCCCCTGCGGCAGAGGAGAAGCCTCAGGCGCCCGTCAAGCCCGAGATCCTCTATGAGGATTTTGAGAAGCTGGATCTGCGTCTGGCCAGGATCGTGGCCTGCGAAGAAGTGAAAAAATCCAAAAAGCTCCTGAAGCTCACCGTGCGGGTAGGAAATGAGGAGCGTACCATTGCTTCCGGCATTAAAAAGTGGTATAAGCCGGAGGATCTTTTGGGCAAGACCGTGGTCATCGTGGCCAATCTGAAGCCGGTGACCATGTGCGGGGTGGAAAGCAAGGGCATGATTCTGGCGGCTTCCGATGCCGGGGATGAACACCTGAGCGTTATCGGGCCTTATACGGAACTGCCGGACGGTTGCACCGTGCGCTGAAAATCATTTGCAGAAAAGTGGGTGGCGATGAGCCATCCACTTTGACGATAAAGGCGGTAGATTTATGCAGATTTTCGATACCCATGCCCATCTGCTTTCCCGGGAATTTGATGCTGACCGGCCTCAGGTGCTTCGGGAGATGCAGGAGAAGGGCGTTTCACTGGTCATGGAGGCCAGCTGTACGGAGAAGGATATTCCCGGCATCCTGGCTTTTACCCGGGAAAACGGTTTCGCTTACGGAGCGCTGGGTCTGCACCCGGAGGAACTGTATCATGTTGCCCCGGATGCGCTGGAACAGGTGGAAAAGAACCTGATGCAGCCTGGAATACTGGCGGTAGGAGAGATAGGACTGGATTATCACTGGGAGACCAATCCGCCCCGGGAGATGCAGAAACAGTATCTGGACGGCCAGCTTTCCATGGCGGCAGCGTATAAAAAGCCTGTGATCCTTCATGTGCGGGATGCCCACGGGGATTGCATGGATATTTTACGGGCTCATCGGCAGGGACTGGAAGGGGTCATGCACTGCTTCTCCGGCAGTTACGAAACAGCCAGGGAGTGCCTGGATCTGGGTCTGTATATAGGCGTGGGAGGGGTACTCACCTTCAAAAATGCTCGGAAGTTGAAAGAAGTGGTGCAAAAAGTACCGCTGGACCGCCTGGTTTTGGAAACGGACTGCCCCTATATGTCGCCGGAACCTTTACGGGGTACCCGGAACTATCCCGGAAACCTGATATATGTCCGGGCCGCTCTGGCCAAGCTCCTGAACATGGAGGAGGAGGCCCTGAGCTGCATCCTTTTTGAAAACGGAAAGCGGCTTTTTCATATGGAATGAACGGCCTGCCGCAATAACCGGAGAGAAGCAATGCAGATAGAACAGTTTATAATGGCATATGAAGCGGAGCAGGACAGGCTCCGGGCTTTGCTGCCGGAAGGATTTGTATCCCTGCGGCCCGGTTTGCGCATCAACGCCGAGATCCGGAACGGAAATCAGGGGTATGTGGAGTTTAATACACCGGTGGAACGGGACGGGGTAAGAGGCTGGTTGAATATAGGTTTCTGGAAAGGAGTTCCTTTTGCAAAACAGGGGAGCACAACGGTATTTCGGACGGATTTTCTGAAAATGCAGTTCACCGGTACAGGTATAGAAGGGGGCTGTCCGGCAGCAAGGATAACGCCGACTGCTTTTTTCTGGGAAACCCCATTCGGCTGCAAAAGGCCCCGATCATTCTCAAGAAAAGAGTTTTGCGATTGTCGCTTTGCCTGGAAATATGCGGAAAAGGATGCTCATGGGGCAAGTATCGCATACCCTGCTGAAGTCATCCATGTATATGAAAAGGAGACTTTTACACCGGAAAATGCCGCCAGGATCCCCTGCCGGCAGGTTCTGGGCGCCTACAGGGTGCTGTTTGATGCGGAAGCATAGCGGAGCCCGGTATGGAGGATGAACGCCTGCGGGCTATCGGCAAACCGGCGTTGTTGAACAAATCGGACCATGCAGAGGAAAATAAAGTGAATCATGTAATGCGGCTGGCCCCTTCCCCTTTTGAAATGATTGAAGCCGGAACAAAGACAATAGAGCTGCGATTGTTTGATGAAAAAAGAAGGAACCTTCATGTGGGGGACGTCATTGAATTTATCCATACCGAAAACAGCAGCAAAACGCTTCTGGTAAAAGTAGTGGATCTGTTTGTTTTTGATTCGTTTATGACTCTGTATGAGAACCTTCCGCTTTTGGAATGCGGGTATACGGAAAAAGACATTGATACTGCTTCGCCGGACGATATGGATGCATATTATTCAAAAGGCGAGCAGGAAAAGTACGGCGTGGTGGGGATAAAGATAGCGCTGCTGTAAGTTTCGGCCGGCGAAGTCAAAGTAAATAGAATTTCCTGTAAATGCGCCTTCGTATATGTGCAGCGTACGGAGGCATATTTGTTTTCTGACATAAAGATCCGGCTCAGGCAGCTGCCTGAGCCGGATGTATATGAACCGTATTTATTCGCCGTCGTGTTCGCCTTCGCCCGGGTCAGGGGCGGGAGTAGGCGTAAAGGGCGTGGGGGTAGGCTTCTCGGTGGGGATGGGCTTGGTGCCTACCTCGGTTACCTGTTCGATCTTGGGGTACGTGGCCACATAATCATAGATCATGGTTTTTTGCCCATTCTGCACTTTATAGACCTTTACCTCCCAGGAGGAACCATCATAAGCTTTTTGAATGACCTCGGCATAATCTGTGTACTGACTCCTGTTAGGCTTGGTGGTGGGGTTCACCGCCGGATTCTCTTCTATACAGGTGGAGGTCACCTGATAGGTAACGCCGGGTTCTTCCGGACCGTAGACCTCTACGTTAATGGTCTTTTTGTGACTGGAGCTCTTGCACTTGGTAACATACACAAAGACATACAGAGTGCCGCTCTTATTGTTTTTGAACCGGAAGTCAATGGAACCGTAATTCACCGTGGCGTCCATGCCGTTGTCTACATAATCCGAAGGAAGGGAGTGCTCCTTGTGGTTGGTGACATCTACACCGCTGCGGAGCAGTGCATTGAATATGGTGGTGCTCACCTGACATACGCCGCCGCCGGGTTCTGCACGGTGGCTCCCCCGATATACGGCGGGCGCCAGAGCCCAGCCTTTCTTTTCGCTGCGTTCGCCGGTTGTTTTGTTGAAACTGAAGGATTCGCCGGGTTCCAGCTGGATAACGTTCATAAGCCCGGTCGCCTTGCTGATGTTGTGATCCCGATTCTGGCGGCGGGTCAGTTCTTCGGCGGTGGTGGAGCTGCCGGACGTAGTAAAGTAATAATCCGTAGAAAAACTGGCCAGCTTGGTGGTTTGCTTCTGCACATCCGCCACGGTAACGGTGGGCTTGGATACGGTCACATCCGGAGAGATGGTAGTCTGCAGCGTCCCGGCATTCAGGGCGGCGGCTACCTGATCCACAACGCCGTCGTAGTCCAGCTGCATACCGTCAGTGCCCTCCGTATATTTGAAACTGGGCTTCTGGTACTCCTTATACCCGGAGGTTTTGTCGCCTACGGAGTAGGTTTCTTTTTCAATGGTAAAGGAAGCGTTGGTGGCATGGCCGGGCACCTGGTCGTTAAGCGTATACAAAACTTCCCGCAGGGCGGTCTCGTCATAAGACAGGGGCGCCTGCACACTGCCGCCCTTCATGGCGGAGATCAGTGCGCTTTCTATATCATAGGCGGCCTGAAGATCTTCCTTGGTCAGGGTGTAATTAAAGGAATCATTTTGCAATGTAATGGCAATGCCGTCCAGGGTCTTGTTCAGCTCCTGGGCAAGAAGCGAACGAACCTGCGCGGCTGCCTGCCCGCCTACCGCCACACCGTTGATCCGGGTTCCGGCGGGGAGAACATCCGTATCCTTCACCTGAGAACCCGGGGCCGGGGTACTGCCGTCAGCATGGATGGAAGGACTGACGGAGGAGGCAGCGGAGGGAAGCAGAACCGCCTCCTGCGCTCGTTTTTTGACCAGTAGGCTGATAGACCATACCAGTGCAGATACTGCTATAAGGAAAAAAAGAACAGAAGACAGCAGCACCCGGCGCTGCCGCTGCCGGGCCCGTTTTTTAGCCGCTGCCCGGCGTTTGGCTGCCCTGCGGGCTTTTTCTTCCTCGCTGAGGGGCGCTTTGGGGGAAGCGCTTTTTGAGGAGGTCTCTTTTTGAGCGCTGCGGGACTGCATTCTGGTATATTGCAGCTCCTGCTGCTTTTGCTGAGAATCTTTTTTCGTATACATACCAGCATTGTACACGGTTTTTTTGATTTATTCAACCATGGGACCCAAAATGGTGGTATAATTCTAATGTAAACTTTTAGTGTTCTGCAGGGGATACCGGCAGGGCAGAGGAGCCGGATATGTTTCATATTGTGTTGGTAGAGCCGGAGATCCCTCAGAATACCGGCAATATTTCCCGTACCTGTGCCGTTACGGGTTCGGCGCTGCATTTGGTGCGTCCTCTTGGGTTTTCCGTGGAGGACAGGCAGCTCAAGCGGGCCGGTCTGGATTACTGGCACAGCCTGACCCTTTTTTATCACGACAGTATAGAGGAACTATGGGTCCAGTATCCTCATGGGCGATTCTTTTATACCTCCACCCATGCAGAGCGGCGCTACAGCGATGTGGCATACAGAGACGGAGACTTTCTGGTCTTTGGCAAAGAGACGGCAGGGCTGGGGCCAAAGATCCTGGAAGCCCATGCGGATTCTGCCATCCGCATCCCTATGGGAAAAGAGCAGCGCTCCCTGAACCTGAGCAATGCGGCGGCCATTGTACTTTATGAAGCCCTGCGGCAAAATTCTTTTTTTGATTTATCCTAAAAAATCCTTGCATTTAGGGAAAGCCTGTGGTAAGATAGTTCCGTTCGATTTCTGCAAAGGAGGTGGACTTGGATGGGTAAGTTTTGTGAAGTCTGCAACAAGGGTGTCATGTCCGGTAATCTGGTAAGCCACTCTAAGCGTAGGACCAAGCGCAGCTGGGCGCCCAACGTACAGCGGGTACATGTCATCATCGATGGCAGAACGCAGGCCATGAATGTGTGCACGCGGTGCCTCCGTTCCGGCAAGGTCGTTCGCAGCATCTGAGTTTATTGGCAAATGAGCCACTCTTTTGGGAGTGGCTTTTTTTGTCTGTCAAGTTCCGCAAAGAAAGGAAAGGTCTATGTTGATTTCCAGCCGCAGCAATGAGCGGGTCAAGGAAGCCCGTTCTCTTCGGGAGAGCAAGTTCCGCCGGGCAACGGGGCTGCATTTCATAGAAGGGGATAAGTTGGTAGGGGAGGCGCTGACCTCTGGAGCAGAGGTTACAACGGTTTTCTGCCGGGAAGGAACGTCTGCCCCACGGGGAGGGTTTGAGCTGCTGGAGGTGACGGAGGGGGTCATGGAAGCCCTTTGCACCGGTACGCCCCAGAACTTGTGCGCACTGGTGCGCACGCCTGTTACGGCGCCTCCGGAGGAATATCGGGGCCTTATAGTGGTGCTGGAGCAGCTGCAGGACCCCGGAAATGTGGGCACCATTCTACGCACAGCAGATGCTCTGGGGGGGGCAGGTGTGCTGCTTTCTGCGGATTCGGCGGATCCCTTTGCCCCCAAGACCCTTCGGGCTTCCATGGGTTCAGCATATCATTTGCCGGTCTATATCGGGAATGTGCCCGCAGAACTTAAGCGTATGAAGGAACAGGGGTATACCTGTCTGTGCGGCCATCTGCGGGGCAGCGAGAACATGCCGCCCATACAGGAAAAGATGGCGCTGGTGGTGGGCAACGAAGGACAGGGCGTCAGCCGGGAGACGGCAGAACTGTGCACGCTGTATCGCCTGCCCATGGCGGGCCGGGCAGAAAGCCTGAATGCAGCGGTGTTTGCAGCCATTATGTTGTATGAACTTACCCGGAGGTAGTATGGAGCAGGAATTCTGGCAGGCAGCGGATGCTCTTTTGGCAGGCGGGAAGATAGTCATCGATCGGCCTGCGGGTTCCCGGCACCCTCAATGGCCGGATTCGGTGTACCCACTGGATTACGGCTATGTGGCCGGCACCTCCGCTATGGATGGGGAAGGCGTGGATCTGTGGCGTGGCACGGCACCCGTGCAGAAGCTGGATGGCCTGCTGGTCTCGGTGGACCTGCTTAAGCGGGATGTGGAGATCAAGCTCCTGCTGGGCTGTATGCCGGAGGAAAAAGTCCGCATACTGGCGTTTATGAACCGAACGGCATCCAGAAAAGTCCTGCTGGTAGAACGGTAACGGGGAAGGAGATCTGCAGCTGTCTTGCACCATGCTTTGCGACCCCCCAACCTCTTTGCAGAGGGGATATAAGCGACGGATACAGGCAGAGGATACGGCGGCAGATCTGCTGCGCGGCGCAATAAAAAAGCTTCCGGTCGGGTTCCGGAAGCTTTTTGCGTTTCAGCGGATCAGAAATCCCGGTACAGCTCCACCAGGTGCAGGGCGATCTCCAGGGCCTTATCCATGCCCTCCACACTTACGTGCTCATAAGGACCATGGAAGCCGAAGCCGCCTACCCCCAGATTGGGGCAGGGCAGCCCCATAAAGCTCAGCTGCGCGCCGTCGGTACCGCCCCGGATGGGCTGGATCAGGGGCTCCACACCGGCAAGCCGGCAGGCTTTTACGGCATTCTCGATCAGGTGATAGTTTTCCCCGCAGATCTTCTCCGCCATGTTTCGGTAGCCGTCCTTCCAGGTAAGGAGGCAGGTGCCGGGGCCGTACTTTTCATTGATGGTCTTTTCGATGAGCTCCATGGTCGCCTTCCGGCCTTCCAACCTTTGGGCATTATGATCCCGGACGATATAATGGAGGGAAGCCTTTTCCACGTTCCCTTCCATATCCGTCAGGTGGAAGAACCCTTCATAGCCCTCCGTATGAGCGGGCGTTTCCGCTGCCGGGAGCATGCCGTTGATCTCCATGGCCACCAGCTGAGCGTTGATCATAATGTTCTTGGCACTGCCGGGATGCACATTGAACCCCTTTATCTCAAAGGAAGCGGAGGCGGCATTGAAGTTCTCAAACTCGATCTCGCCTTCTTCTCCTCCATCCAGCGTATAGGCAAAGTCACAGCCGAATGCATGAACGTCAAAGAAATCCGTTCCCTGGCCGATCTCTTCATCGGGGGTAAAGGCAAAGCCGAGAGGTCCGTGGGGGAGGTTTTCTTTTTGCAGCCGTTCGATCAGGGTCATGATCTCCGCCACGCCTGCTTTGTCATCGCCCCCCAGCACGGTGGTGCCATCGGTAACGATCAGAGTGCGGCCGATCATCCGATCCAGAGAAGGAAAGTCCTTGGGAGAAAGCACCCGGCCGCTGCTGCCCAGGGGAATGTCTCCGCCGGCGTACTTTTCCACCAGGGTGGGCTGGACGTTTTCACCGGAAAAATCGGGGATGGTATCCATATGGGCGATAAAGCCCAGTTTTTTTGCCTGTTCATACCCGGGGGTGGCGGGCAGGGAGCCGTATACGTAGCAATGCTCGTCTATCCGGGCATCCGTGACCCCCAGTTCCTGCATCTGCTGCACCAGCAGACGGCCCAGGTCAAACTGACGCTCTGTGGAGGGGACCCGATAGGGCCCCTCCTCACTGCTGGCGGTGTGGATCCTGGCATACTGGATCAGCCGTTCATACGCGCGCATGGTGTATCCTCCTCAGCGGATGGCAGACAGATCCTGCGCATCCAGCCACTTGGAAGCGGCTTCGCAGATGGCCTGCAAAGACTCTTCCCCAAAGGGATTCATCAGCCCGGCAGAGGCTACCAGTTCCGTATAGGTTTTGGTGCCCGCCAGTTTTACCAGTGCGTAATACCGTTTCCAGGCGGCTTCCCGATCCTGCTGCATCAGGGCCCAGAACTGCAAAGCCACGCTCTGCGCCAGGCAGTAATCGATGTAATAGAAGGGGCGGCCGTAAATATGTCCCTGACGCTGCCAGTAGCGGCCCTCGGCATAGAAGGACAGATCTCCCAGAGAGATCCAGGGCAGGTAGATCTTGGTGAGACGTGCCCACTCGGCATTACGCTGGGCGGGAGTCAGTTCGGGGTGCGCATACACAATATGCTGGAAGTGATCCACCATGGTGCCGTAGGGCAGGAAGGTCAATGCCCCTGCCAGGTGAGAATAGCGGAACTTTTCCGCCTGGGGGCCGAAGAACTTCTCCGCCCAGGCCCAGCCAAAGAATTCCATGCTCATGGAGTGGATCTCGCAGCTTTCCAGCGTGGGCCAGTGATAGCTGGAGGGGAAGATGTTCCGGGCTTCATAAGCGGCAAAGGCGTGACCGGCTTCGTGGGTCATGACCTCTACGTCATGCTGGGTGCCGTTGAAGTTGGCAAAGATGAAGGGGCACTTGTATACGGGCAGGCTGGTGCAGTAACCGCCGCTTTCCTTGCCCTTGCGGGAGAGCACGTCCATGAGTTCGTTATCAAACATGCAGTCGATAAACTCTCCGGCTTCCGGGCTCAGCCAGTGATAGAAAGCCCGGCCTTCCCGCAGGATGTCCTCCGCATCCCCCTGGGGAACGGGGTTGCCGCTGCGGAACATGAGGCTGGCATCTTTGTAGCTCAGCGGATAGGGGAGGCTGGTGCGCTCTGCCTGCTGGCGGTAAAGCTTATCTGCTACAGGCACCACATATTTGACAACGGCCTGACGGAAGCTGTCAACATCCTTTTCGCCGTAGCAGTTACGGTTCATGCGGTCATATCCCAGGGGGATATAGTTGTCGTATCCCAGCTTCCTGCCCATGCCGGTGCGCAAAGCGGTGAGCTTATCATAGATATCGTCCAGTTCCTGCTTGTGGGCATCAAAGAAGGCGTTGTTGGCTTCCCAGGCTTTGTGGCGCAGTGCATCATCGGCAGACTGCATATAAGGAGAAAGCTGGCTCAAAGTCAGCACCTGCCCCTCAAAGGGGATCTGGGCGGAGGCGATGAGCTTGTTATAGGCGGTGACCAGCTTGTTCTCCTCCTGCATGTCGGGAATGAGCTTTTCGTCAAAGGCCCGCAGCTGGATACCCAGGTTGGTGAACAGCAGTTCACCGTATTTTTCGGTGAACTGAGGCCGGAACTTACTGTTGTACAGGGCCTTGTTGAACTCTGCATCCAGCTGCTGGAGCAGGGGCATCATTTCATCCAGCACTTCCTGTTCCTTGGCATAAAAGGCATCTTCTGTGTTGATGGAGTGACGAATGGAGACCAGGGTCACAGCCGTGGAGACCCTGTCTCCCATGTCGCTGTACTGGTGGAAAGCAGCGTCCGCCTGGGCGAAATCGGCGGCGTTAATAAGGGCCTGCACATAGGCAGTGCCTTCCTCCCTGACCTGCTCAAGATCCGGGCGGACGTAAGGCATTTCAGAAAACTTCATATGCGTGTACCTCCTTGTGGGTTTTTTCTTATTATACACGGGAATACCCCTGCTTGTATACCCTCCCGGGGAATATATCCGAAGTTCTATGTGTTACAGCGGCATCGGCGGCAAAAGAATGCCTCATGAGGCGAGGAAGCGGTTCGGGGCACATGCCCATAAAATCCGTCCTTGCAATGGGTCAGGGCCATGGTATAATATACTGTACATTTTCAATCCGGCAGGATACGGGAGGGGATCCAGATGAGAAAAACAGGCTTTGACCAACAGAAATACGTGCTTCTTCAATCGCAGCACATTCGGGAAAGGATCCAGGCCTTCGGCGGCAAGCTGTATCTGGAGTTCGGCGGTAAACTGTTCGATGATTACCATGCTTCCCGGGTAGTGCCGGGCTTTGCCCCGGATACGAAGATCCGTATGCTCATGGAGCTTCGGGATCAGGCAGAGATCCTGCTGGTCATCAATGCATCCGATATAGAGAAAAACAAGATCCGGGGGGATCTGGGCATCCCCTATGATATGGATGTGCTGCGGCTCATCGATGCCTTTCGCGAGAAGGGACTGTATGTGGGCAGCGTGGTCATTACCCGGTATGAAAGACAGCCCGCGGCCGTGAGCTTTGCCAACCACCTGCGGGATCTGGGCGTTCCCTGCTATTATCATTACCCTATCCCTGGCTACCCGGCGGATGTGCAGAAGATCATGAGCAGCGAAGGCTGCGGCAAAAACGATTATGTTCCTACCACGCGGCCGCTGGTGGTGGTCACGGCTCCTGGCCCCGGGTCCGGAAAGATGGCTACCTGCCTGAGCCAGCTGTATCACGAAAATCTTCGCGGCGTTCAGGCCGGATATGCCAAGTTCGAAACCTTCCCCGTGTGGAACCTTCCGCTGGATCACCCGGTAAATCTGGCTTATGAGGCGGCGACCACAGATCTGGACGATGCCAATATCGTGGATCCTTTCCATCTGAAGGCTTATAATAAAATCGCCGTGAATTATAACCGGGATGTGGAGATCTTCCCGGTGCTGGATGCCATGTTCGAATCCATCTATGGGGAATCTCCCTATAAGTCTCCAACGGATATGGGCGTGAACATGATCGGCTGCTGCATCAGCGATGATGAGGCTGTGCGCTATGAGGCAGGACAGGAGATCATTCGCCGGTATTACCGGGCCATGGTAGGGCAGAAGCAGGGACTGGTAGCCCCTGCCGAGGTAGACAAAATGCGCATTCTGCTCAAACAGGCCGGGCTCAGGCCGGAGGATCGGCCCGTGGTAGCACCTGCATTGCGGCGGGCGGAGGAGACCGGGGGGCCGGCAGCGGCTATCGAATTGCCTGACGGTACCATCGTTACGGGAAAATCTTCGGAACTTCTGGGGGCGGCTTCCGCTACCCTTATGAATGCCCTGAAGGTATTGGGCGGCATCCGCCACAGCCTGAAGCTCATTTCTCCGGTGATATTGGAACCCATCCAGCATTTGAAAGTGGCGCATTTGGGAAATCGGAACCCCCAGCTCCATACCGACGAACTGCTGTTGGCCCTGTCTATCTGTGCAGCAACCAACCCGGTGGCGGAGATGGCTATGGAACAGCTGAGCAATCTTCAGGGCTGCGAGATGCATTCCACCGTGATCATTTCTCAAGTGGATAAGAACTTGCTGGGCAAGCTGGGCATTCAGCTGACCTGCGAACCGGTATACCAGAGCAACCGGCTGTATCATAAATAAACGCAAAGCTGAAGCCGCTTCCTGTGGAAGCGGCTTTTTATGTCCTTGCCTGAGGGATAAAAATGCGCTATACTGCTTAAAAAGGAGACAACCATGGAAAAGAAGCTCAGTGTTTCTCTTACCCGGGAGGAAGCACGCATCCTGGGGCAATGGTGCCAGCAGCAGCAGGCCGAAGCCGTGTTTTTCTGTACGGTGAATATGGATATGCTGCCGGAGGGGTATGCGCCCCGGCTCATGCTGGGACTGAAAAGCTATGTTCTGCTTTCCGATGAGGATGAGCCGGGCTTCTGGTATGTGGGCGCTCTGCTCAAAGAGGGTGTATTCGGCTTCTGGCAGCGCTGTGATAGCCTGGAAGAGGCTCTGGATGCTCTGAAACAGTCATAGACAATATATTTGCATAAATTACAACAGAAAGGAACCGAAATATGAAACGCAGTGAAATGGATCCCCGATTCCAGTGGGACTTTACCCACATTTACCCCGACAAGGCCCATTGGGAAGCCGCCATGACCGAAGCCGAAAAGGCTGTGGAAGCTCTTTCCGCTTTGCCCGGCACATTGGGGCAGTCTAAGGATGCCCTGAAAAAAGGACTGGAGCAGCTGGCGGATGCCTCCCAGAAGGTAGAGATCCCCTATATCTATGCCATGCTGCACCGGGCGGCAGACGGCTCAGAGCCCGCCTATCAGGAGATGGAAGCCAGGGGCATGAGCCTGGCCGTAAAGGCAAACGCCGCCACCAGCTTTTTGGATCCGGAGATTCTGGCCATTCCAAAGGAACAGCTGGATGCATGGATGGCGCAGGAGGATATGGCCGTATACCGCCACATGGTAGAGGATATTTCCCGGGGCCGGGCCCATACGCTTTCTGCCGATAAGGAAAAGATGCTGGCCATGCTGGGCGAGGCTGCCGATACCCCCTCTTCCGCTTATGAAATGCTGACCAACGTGAACATGGTGTTCCCCAAGATCCATAATGAAGCGGGGGAAGAAGTCCAGCTTACCAGCGGGAACTTCGGCGTATATCGGGAAAGCCGCAGCCGGGCCGTTCGGGAAGAGGCTTTCCGAGCCATGTTCGGTACCTACCGCAAGTACGGCGATACTTTTGCCGCACTGTACGGCGGGCAGATCAAGTTTGATACTTTCTTTGCCAATGTCCGGGGGTATGGTTCTTCCATCAAAGCCTATCTGGATGGAGGAAACGTACCCGTATCCGTATATGACAGTCTGATCGAAGCCGTTCACGAAAGCCTGCCGGCCATGAAGGAATATCTGGCCCTGCGCAAGAAGGCATTGAAGCTGGATAAACTGGATATCTTTGACTTGTATGTGCCCATGGTAGAGGACGTAGACTATCCTGTGCCTTTTGAAAATGTGAAGGAACTGGTCAAAAACGCCACCAAGCCCCTGGGAGAGGAGTACCAGCAGTTGCTGGACCGGGCCTTTGCAGAAAACTGGATGGATGTGTACGAAAATCAGGGCAAGCGGGGCGGCGCCTTCTCCTGTGGGGTATATGGCGTGCATCCCTATGTGCTGCTGAACTACACCGATACGCTGGATGATGCCTTCACCGTAGCCCATGAACTGGGGCATTCCATGCATTCCTTCTTCTCCAGCCGGGCGCAGGAGTTCGTCAATCACAGCTATCGCATCATGGTGGCAGAGGTAGCCTCTACGGTCAACGAAGTACTGATGACCATGTATCTGCTGAAAACCGAAACGGACAAGAAGCGCAGGGCTTACATCCTTAATCATTTTCTGGAGGGCTTCCGTACGACGCTGTTCCGTCAGACTCTCTTTGCGGAATTCGAACGCAAGGCTCATGAGCTGCATGCCGCCGGTACGCCCCTGACCTCCCAGACCCTGAACAAGATCTATCATGATCTGGTGGCTCTGTATTATGAAGGCGCAGAGATAGACGAGGAGATCGACACCGAATGGTCCTTCATTCCTCATTTCTATACGCCCTTCTATGTATATCAGTATGCTACGGGCTTCTCCTCTGCCGTAGCCATTGCAAGGCATATTCTGGAGACGGGGGATGCCTCTGAGTATCTGCGCTTCCTTTCTACCGGAGGCAGCGATTATCCCCTCAACGAACTGAAGATCGCCGGTATCGATCTGACAAAGCCCGATACCGTCAAGAGCGCATTGGAAGTATTTGCCAATACCGTCAAGGAATTTGAAGCACTTCTGTAAGCAGAAAGCGGGGCCCGGAGATGCCGGGCCCATTTCTAATTATCAGCTGCCGGGGAGAACGAATATGAAGTTGCAAACCGTAAAAAGGGTGTTGTGGGGTCTGTGCGCTCTTGCCATATTGCTTATGCTGCTATATATGCTTACCAAAAGCGTGGCCTCTATTATAAGTCTGGCGGCGGTGCTGCTGGGAATACTCCTTTTTGAACGGACTTATTGGCGATGTCCGCATTGCGGCAGATTCCTGGGCCGGCTGGATGCCAAGGCCAGCTTTTGTCCCTTCTGCGGAGAAAAACTGGAACTGTAATTCATTTTTCTGCCCGGGCATAAGGACGGTCGTCATCCGTCAACCCGGCCAGATAGTTCATGCTGGTGTGCAGCGCCAAAGCGATGCGCCGGCACTGTTCAAAGGTAATACCGTTTCCCGCTTTCTATTTTGGAATAATCGCTTTGATCGATCCCCGTTAATAATTGCATCTGCACCTGCGTCAGCCCACGGGCCCGGCGCAGGTCTTTTAGTCTGCTCATGTACTCACCTCCATTTTTATTATGGTTGTTCTGACCTATTGACTTTGGGGTGAAATTGACCTGAAGCTGAAATAGAAAAAAGAACCGGCAGGAAATTCATTATTTTTACCAAAGTGCGGATACGGCTGCCTATGTTACTAATGACAGCGGTGTTGTTTGATAGATGCCTGGATCTGGATGATGTACGGGAAGCCAGAGAAGTGACCGTAAAAATGAAGATAGCGGGGGAAGAGGACAGTAAGCGATTTTCCTATACGGTGGCCATGGTGCGAATGGGGCTGTTGTGGAAGGTTATTGACTGGGAACAGGATTAAAATACGGGCACCGCATGCACCGTCCTTTTGCGCAAGGGCGGCGCATGCAGCTTTTACCTATCCGTTGAGCTGCCAGGTGGCAAAGTTCAGATAAGCGGCAAAAGACAACCACAGCAGGTAAGGGATCTGCATATAGCCGGTCCAGGGGACGATCCGTTTGAACTCTCCGGTCATATATACGGCCAGAACCAGCAGCACCAGCAGCCAGATGAACGCCGCAAACCGCAGCTCCAGCGCAAAGAACAGGGGCGTCCATAAAAGATTCACCAGCAGTTGAGCTGCAAACAGGGTCAAAGCGGGCTTCCAACCCCGCTCCGGGGCCAGATATACCCGGGCGGCGCCTATGCCCATGAGAATATACAGAATGCTCCAGACGATGGGAAACAGGATCCTGGGGGGAGAAAGGGGTGGCTGCGCCAGTTGCTCATAACGATCCATACCGCTCCTGGATATAAGTCCGCTGAGAGCGCCGCCTGCCAGAGGGAGCAGACAAAAGAGAATATAGGGCAGAATGCGGCCCTTTTTTGTTTTTTCAACCTTTTCCATGGGAAAAGTATACGCCGCAGGAGTCTTTTCTATACGCTGCCTTGACAATAGGGCCTAAAACTGGTATGGTGCATTTGGAAAGGGAGGGGCATTGCACCATGGGGTGGAAAACCTTGCTGTTTGTGTATCTGGGGGTCGTGAACGTGATAACGCTGGCTTTGTTTGCGGTGGATAAGAGCCGGGCCCGGCAGGGACGGCGGCGGATACGGGAACGGACGCTTCTTCTCTGGGTTTGGGTTGGAGGAAGTCTGGGCGGTTTGCTGGGCATGGATCTACTGCGGCATAAGACCCGGCATCCCAGGTTTTATATTGGCCTGCCGGCAGCGCTGCTGGTGCATCTGGCCATATTGGGGGCTTTGTGGGTGCGTTTTTTTCATTAAACCCGGGGATTTTTTGATAAAAGCCTTGACAGAGGGGCGAAAGGCCCCTATAATGATAAAGCTAAGCAGAGGCGCCCGCCTCTCACCTGCCGGCTCAAGTGCCAGGCATGGTCTGATGGGACAACGATAAGGGTGGGCGCGTATGCGTCCGCTATTTTTTTATGGAGGTGTTGTGCCATCGCTACACAGGAACTGCCCATCAATGAGGAGATCCGGGATCCGGAAGTCCGCTTGATCGACGAAACCGGCGCACAGCTGGGCATTATGGACGTGCGCAGTGCCCAAAGACTGGCAGATGAGAGGGAGCTGGATCTGGTAAAGGTCAGCAGCGGTACCCCCCCTACCTGCAAGCTTATGGATTACAGCAAGCACCGCTACGACATGATGAAGCGGGAAAAGGAGCAGAAAAAGAATCAAAAGACCATTGAGATCAAAGAGATCCGTCTTTCTGCCACCATCGACCAGCATGACATGGAAGTCAAGGCCAAGGCCTGCAACAAGTTTCTGCAGGACGGCAATAAGGTCAAGGTGACCATCCGCTTCCGCGGGCGTCAGATCACTCGCGGCGATATCGGCGCTGATGTAATGGAAGCTTTCTACAAAATGGTAGAGGCCAGTGCGCAAAAGGAGCGTGCGCCCAAGCAGGAGGGCAGGAACATGTTCATGGTACTCTCCCCCAAGAACTAAGACACTATTTAGGAGGAACACTTATGCCAAAGATCAAGACCCATCGCGGCGCAGCAAAGCGTTTTGACGTGACGAAGTCCGGCAAAATCAAGCGCGGCAAGGCTTACAAGAGCCACATCCTCACCAAAAAGTCCACCAAGCGGCTTCGCGGTCTCCGGCAGATCGGTTATATTGCCGAAGAAGAGCAGAAGAAAGTACGCGAGCTGATTCCCTATAAGTAAGGAGAAGTGAACCATGGCAAGAATTAAGAGAGCTGTCAATTCCAATAAAAAGCGCCGTAAGGTGCTGCGCCTGGCCAAGGGCTACTATGGCGCAAAGTCCAAGCAGTATCGTGCCGCCTCCCAGCAGGTCATGCGTTCCATGGCATATGCTTTCGTGGGCCGCAAGAACAAGAAGCGGGAATATCGCCGTCTGTGGATCGCCCGTATCAATGCCGGTGCCCGTATCTGCGGTACTAACTACTCCAATCTCATCAACGGCCTCAAGCTGGCTGGTGTGGATGTGAACCGCAAGGTTCTGGCTGATCTGGCTGTCAACGACATGGGCGCTTTCAAGGCCTTGGTAGAGACCGCTATGGCCGCCCGGAACAACTAAATCGTCCAAAGAGCAATATAAGCGTCGGAGTCTTTATGGCACCGGCGCTTTTCATATGCCGGTTATTTCATTCGATGGGGAATCTGCCTTTGATCGCGGATCACCGTCCGCCGCGGGGCACGAATATCGTAGGGCCGCTTGTGAAAGCGGATTACCCGTATTACGCATATGTGCATCCATATGAACGGAATTCCGGTACCCTCTAAGGTATATGTCAGGAAAGAAATAGACCGGTTGGTGGGAGTTTTCAGATAGTTTCCTTATTGGCGGTGGTAAGCACCGGGAAAAGATGGTACACTGTATACCATGAAACGCTGTACTTTTCCTGTTCTGCTCATGATGCTGTGTGTGTTGGTATCACTGACATGGAGCGGCTGCATAAAAAAGCCTCCTGCCGGGGATGTGATTGCGCCATTGCCCATCGTTTCTCCGGAGATGGAGGTGCAAACGCCTGTTCCTTTTGCCATCCCCCTGCCTGCGGATACCCCTGTGCCCACACAAACGCCTGCCCCTACAACGGAGTCTTTGTCCTTTTGGCTGGAACGGTATGTACAGGGCATGTCTGTGCAGGAGAAGATCGGCCAGCTGGTCATGTTCGGCTTTTCCGGCACCAATGCCGTATCAAAGGAGTTTGCTTCCCTGATGGAGGAATATGCTGTCGGCAATGTGATCCTTTACGGGGATAATATCCGGCGCACGGACAGCGATGGAGGCTTCGGACGCTGCGCAAAACTGACGGCAAGCATAAACGAGCATGCGTCCTCCGGGATACCCCTGCTTATCAGTACCGATGTGGAAGGGGGCAGCGTTACCCGCTTCCAATGGGGGCGAACTACACTGGCAGCCCGTACGCTGGGGAACCGGGAGGATACGCAGCAGGCGCAGGAGCAGTTTGCCTATATCGGGGAGCATTTGAAGGAACGGGGCATCAATACGGATCTTGCACCGGTCATGGATGTGGCAAGAAACCCTTCTGCCACCTTTCTGGGCAAGCGCATCATTTCCAGCAATGCAGAAACCGTCGCAGCCATAGGCACCGCCTGCATTGAAGGATTGCATGAGGGTGGGTGCCTGTCCGTCATCAAGCATTTTCCTGGCCACGGAGCCACAAATGCAGATTCTCATGAGAGTACCCCCAAGGTGAAAAAGACGCTGGAGGAGCTTTGGGAGTATGAGCTGCTGCCCTTTCAGGCGGCAGTGGATGCCGGGGTGGACGGAGTCATGGTGGGACATATTTACTATCCCAATATTGACGGAGAGCATATTGCATCCCAATCCAGCCTGTTCATTACGGAATTGCTCCGGGGACAGATGGGCTTTACCGGCGTGGTCATGAGCGATGATTTCCGAATGAAGGGCTTGCGGAATCAGGTCTCTCATCGGGAGGCGGCCGTGCAGTTTATTCTGGCGGGTGGAGATATAATCCTCTGCGGTGCCAACCACAGCTACCAACGGGAGATACTGTCCGGCCTTGCCGAGGCGGTGGAGAATGGCGTTCTTACGGAAGAAAGGCTTAACGAAAGCGTGTTGCGCATCCTCACGGCTAAAATGCAGGTCACGGACTGGGAACCATAAACGGAGAAATATGCACATGACTGTAAATGAGTATCAACGGCAGGCAATGGCTACCTTGAATCCGGCTCTGGACAAGAAGGATGTGCTGATCAACAGCGTTATGGGTCTGTGCGGAGAAGCGGGGGAGGCCATTGACATCGTCAAGAAATGGTTGGCCCAGGGGCATGAACTGGATAAAGAACGTCTGGCCCGGGAGCTGGGGGACGTGGCCTGGTATTTGGCAGAGGCGGCGGCTGCCCTGGATATGCCTTTGGAACAGATCCTGCAGGGAAATCTGGATAAGCTCAAAGCCCGATATCCGGAAGGGTTTTCCGCCGAAAGATCACGGGAACGGGTCAAAACGGATCTGTAAAGCAACCGCACAGGGTGCGGAGTTCCGGGAGGCAGAACGGGCGACGCATCCATGCAGATATATGGTGCAAAGGGGGTATTTTGTGGAGCTTTGGGATCTGTACACCTTTGACCGCAGAAAAACAGGCGAGACCATGACCCGGGGGCAGCGGCAGCCGGAAGGCCGTTTTCGCCAGACCGTACATGTATGCTTGCTTGATAAAGCCGGAGAAATGCTTATACAGCGGCGGCAGCCTTTTATGAAAGGATGGCCAGGCCTGTGGGATTTTACCGCCGGCGGCAGCGCTTTGGCGGGGGAAAGCAGCCAAGAGGCTGTCGGTCGGAAGCTACTGGAAGAACTGGGTGTGGATATTTCTTTTGCCGGTATCCGTCCGGCCTTGAGCCTGCCCTTTGGGAAAGGATTTGACGATATCTTTACCCGGGAGCAGGAGCTGGAACTGGCCGCTTTGCGCTTGCAGCCGGAGGAGGTGGAGGCCGTCCAATGGGCAGGAGAGGCAAAGATACTGGCCATGCTGGAGGAGGGGACTTTTGTGCCCTATCACCCGGGGTTGGTGATGCGGCTATTCTCTCTGCGGAACACCCGCAGCAGCCATACCCGTCCCGATCCTACCAGAAGAAACAGGCGTGATCCATAAGACGGCACCGAGGGTATTTCTCGGTTTTCAAGCGGAAAATCCTTGCCTTTTGGAAAGGAATATGCTACAATACATTTTGTGTTAAGCCGAAATGATGGAATTGGCAGACGTGGCGGACTCAAAATCCGCTGGGCTAATACCCCGTGTGGGTTCGAGTCCCACTTTCGGCACCACATCAGTACGCAAGCTATGATACAACGGCTTGCGTACTTTTTAATTATTCATGGTCTGAAAAAGCCAGCATCTAGGAAAAAACGAGGCCAGTGGGTTCATCTAAAAACCGACCGGCCTCGCTCTTTTTTCTGATCATCTGTTTTTCTCGATAAACGCCTGTTTGAAAAGTGAACCCATCCCCTAAACAATTTAATTTTTCCTAGGAATAATTAAAAGGTACGAGAAGGAGACAGTATGAAAATGATACAATTTAATTATTCGTGGGGAATAATTAAATTGTTTTTAGGAAAACATGCAATGTACGGTCATCGTTTTGTCGGAATATGTTTATCAAGCTTCACCATCTGTGTTTTTGTTTCCAAGAGCAACTGCACTTAGTACAGTTGTTCCAATCCCCAGCAGAACTCCTCCAACTTTAGCAGCTTTATTTCTTCCCTCTAACGAAGAAGAGGAAAGTCAACGAGGGCGAAGTACCTCAGTACTATATCGAAAACAGCCACGAGGCGATCATTGATCCGCTGGAGTGGGACGCAGTGCAGGACGAGATCAAACGCCGGAAAGCCATAGGCCGGGCATACAGCAGCAAGAGCATCTTCGGTGCAAAGCTCAAGTGCGGCGACTGTGGCGGCTGGTTCGGAGTCAAGACATGGCATTCGACCGACCGGTACCGGACGAGCATCTGGCAATGCAACTGCAAATTTGATAAGGGCAAGGATCGGTGCAAGACCCCGCATCTTACGGAAGAGGAGATCGAGGCACGGTTCATCGCTGCCTACAACAGCATGCTGACCGACAAATCAGCCTACCTTCTGGGGTGCGAGACGGCTCGAGAATTTCTCATGGATACGACTGACTTGGATACCGAAATGGAAGAGCTGCTGCGAGAGCTGGATGTGATCGCCGGGCTTATCAGGAAGTGTATCGATGAGAACTCCGCAACCGCACAGGACCAGACCGAGTATACCAGCCGGTACAACGCTTACGTTGACCGATACGAAAAGGCAAAAGCCCGTTACGACTCTCTTGCAGCGAATCGGCAAGATAAGCTGGCTGGGGCAAAAGCCGTAGAACGATTCATGGCGGTGCTCGATGAGCGGGACGATCCTCTGACGGAGTTCGATCATCACCTGTGGATCATGACGGTGGACTACGCGACAGTTCATAGGGACGGAACCATTACATTCCGCTTCTATGACAGTACAGAGATCACGAAGTGATGTAAGAGCGCAAGGAGAAAAACTTACAACTTGTTTACGCAGAATGATAGCGATGTTCACACCTCGCTTTCTATTATATTAATAGATACAGAACAATGGAGGACTAAGTTGTGTACCGCATCTTTGTAATTGAAGATGATGATGCCATCAATCGGTTGCTCTGCATGAATCTTTCTATAGCTGGATATGAACCTATCCCTGCAAAAGATGGTTTGGAAGCACTTAAGATGATCCAGAACGGTGGGCGCTTCGACGTGGCGATAGTGGATGTGATGCTGCCTGGAATCGACGGCTTTCATCTGATGGAGCCACTCAAAGCCCATGGGATCCCGGTCATTTACTTGACAGCCAAAAACGATCTCGAAAGCAAATTGACAGGCCTTACCACTGGGGCAGAGGACTATATCGTCAAACCTTTTGAGGTCATGGAACTGCTTGTTCGAATGGAAAAAGTTCTTGCACGGCACTGTAGCGGAGGCATCATCACGATTCGTGATTTAACAATCCATGTCGATGAACGGGTTGTTTTTAAAGGGGATCAGCCAATCCTGCTCAAACCGCTTGAATTCGACCTGCTTCTTTTCTTTGCCCGAAATCAGAACATTGCTCTTTCCCGCGAAAAGATCCTTGCCGAGGTTTGGGGCATGAATTTCTATGGGGAGAGCCGCACAATTGATATCCATGTCTCCCAGTTAAGAAAGAAAACTGGCCTTCCTATTATTTCCGTACCTCGGGTCGGATATCGGTTGGAGACTACGCTATGAAGATACGTGTCCGTCTTTCCCTGCTATTCATTCTTTGCTCGACGATGAGTCTTTTGTTGTGTGGATTTCTGCTGCTCCGGTCAAGCGAAAAAAGCATGATACGGTCTGTGGAAGATAACGCTGCCTCTGAACTTGCCATGCTGAACACTTCTTTTTCTTCGGCTGTTTCAAAAGTCCTGGACGAAGGATCATCGGATGCTGTTCGGCGAAGCATCCTCATTTATGTGTTTCAAAGCTACACTGATGATACGTTCAGTGGATCCCAATACGTCCTCAAGCACAACGAGGAGACCTTTTTCAATAACAGCGGATACGCTCCGGACGTCCTTCTCGGGGGGTTACAACAGAATACCGTGACCTGGCAGGGGGAAAAGCTGTTTGCTGCCGTGACTGAAACAGATCTGCTGAGTGAGACATATCAGATCTACATCATACGTAATATGACATCTGTGTACGATTCCATTACCGGGTTACGGTTGCAGTTTGCGATTATCTGCGCTTTTGCTGTCCTGATCAGCACCGTCCTGATCCTTGTCATCACATCCCGTACACTTAGCCCGCTCAAAACGTTGGAAAAAGAAGCGATATCCATGACCAAAGGCGCGTACCAAACTCGGATTCCTCTCTCTGAAGGTCAGTTGAAACGAAAAGACGAGATAACGACAGTATCGGAGAGCTTCAACCGTATGGCAGACGCTGTAGAAAGTCATATTAACGCCGTTACGGCAGTTGCAGATGAACGTAGGATGCTGATAGGCGCATTGACCCATGAAATGAAGACGCCCATGACAGCTATCATCGGATATGCGGAACTACTGGAACGAGCAAAGCTGTCTGAGAAGCAGAGCGAGGAAGCCGTCTCCTTCATCCATCGGGAGGCACAACGGCTGGAACGGCTCACTCAGAAAATGATGCAGCTCATCACCTTGACGGACGGCGAGGACATATCCCTTCAGGACATCTCCGCTCGACAGCTCTTCGACATGGCGGAGGAAACGTTGAGAACCATTGCGACTCGGCACGACGCAACGCTGCAGTTTACCGAGAATGGAGAACGCTTTGCTGCAGATCCCGATCTGATCATAGGTGTGCTCACCAATCTGGTAGACAACTCTTACAGCGCCGGTGCAAAGCATGTTACGGTATCTGCCCAGGAACGGGCTATTATGGTTTCAGACGACGGTTGCGGCATTCCTAAGGAAATCATCGATAAGATCACACAGCCCTTCTTCCGGGCGGATAAGTCGAGAAGCCGCCAGAGCGGCCATGCCGGATTGGGACTGACGCTGGCAGCACGTATCGCAGAGCTCCATCATGCACGTCTTTTCATCGAGAGTGAAGTGGGGACCGGGACTACCGTATCTATTCTTTTTGATGCATAAGGAACTTACAGATCGCTTACATTTCACGGAAGACTTGCTTACATCCCTTACGGTAAGGTAAAGAAAACCAACGAAGGGAGATCAGAAATATGAAAAGAAAACAATTAATCAGAAAAATCCTTGCATGGGTCAGTGTTACAGTAATCCTTTTATCAGGAATTGGTTGTTCAAAAGCGCCGCAGGTCGACATCTCTGAAAAAACAAATACAGAGCGATTAGAGGAAGCGGCCGTCATGACGTTGCGATTAGAGGAAGCGGCCGTCATGACGTTTTCAACTACTGCGGCCACCCAGCTCGTCGCGGAGGATAAGCCAACCTTGACAGAAGCGGAGGTGGTAAATGATACAGCAATCATTCCGTATAGCCCGCTGTATGACCTGCTGGGAGCGTCCACCCATTATGATGTTGAGCTGAAGCCCGTCTCCGATATCGTGAAGATCACCGTGGACGCGGACGTGTACCTGCCGGATACGCTCCAGATGCCCACGCTTCATGTGGAGCCCAGGGACTTCACCCAGGATGAGGTCACGAAGCTCTTCAACGCCCTGTGTGGGGACACGGTCATGTACAAGGCTCAGGAACAGATGACGAAGGCTGAGATCTCTGAGCGGATTGCAGATGTTGAATCTGAGATGAAAACCGCCACTGATAAGGACCGTCTCAAAAAGCTGGAGTCCAACCTGGCATACTGGAAGGAAGAATACGAGAAAGCTCCGGAGACTGTCGAAAAGCAGATCAGCGACGGCACTCTGGAGGAGCGCCAGCTGGGGGTCGGAGAGTACTTGGGAAAATACAAGGCTCTGGACGCCTATGAGCGCCAGGAAAATTATTATACTTTTACAGGTAAGGCATTCCACGTGCATGGGCAAACCTATGACAAAAACACAAAGTCCAGCTACGATTTCCCCATCAGCGGAAGCATCTGGTATATTCGTGATCAGGCTTTCGGCCAGTACCTGAACTACAATGTGAGGAAATGGATCGCTGATGAGACCGCCGTGCCTGCCGATGCCGCAGGGCTGAGGATGACCCCTGTCGAAGCACGGAAACTGGTGGAGGCCTTTTGGGCAGATAACGGCTTTGAGGATATGGTTGTAATCGGCGTGTATCTCACCCGAAATAGCGATACCGGGAACGGCGGTGACAGGAAAGTGCCGGATCCCTATGGGGACAATTCCGCCTATGTGGTGGCCTGCGGCAAGTCCATCGACGGCATCCTGCCGCCTCCGCCCAGCTCCGGCGATCCCCATTGGGCCTTCGAAAGCTGCACATTCACCATCACGGACAACGGCATCGAGACCTTCAATTGGGGTTCTCCCTACGCCTACGGCGAATATACCACCAAGAACAGCGCGCTTTTGACCTTCGATAAGGTCGATGAGATCTTCCAGAAAATGATGCTGGTGAAATACGATATATCCGGCAGCGGCAACGACCTTACCTCGGCCACCTACAAGGTAGACCGGGTAACCCTGGAGATGTCCCGGGTGACTAATCGTAAGTCCAGTGAAAAGGGGCTGCTGGTACCGGTCTGGAACTTCTACGGCAGCTATTACTTCACCTACGAAGACGGCCACAACTTCGGCAGCGATGACCGGGAAGGGTTCCCCAGTCCCCTGCTTCGTATCAACGCCATCGACGGCAGCATAATCGAGCCGAGATATGGATGCTAAAATGCACCCCACCCCGTAAAAATGCACCCCACTTAACCTGAAATGCACCCCACTTTCACGCTGGGGTGCATTTGTATCCAAATTAGCGTGATTTGCCATAGAAGGACTCTAATTTGGATACAATTAGGGTCCTTCTTTTTTGCACCCCTCCCCCTTTGAAAAAGACCTTATACTGTGGGCATTTTCGGCTTCTCGCGCATGAATATCTGTTCTGGCTGTCGCTTCATCCATGCTCTTCCCGACGTTTTTCGGCCATTACAGCACAAAAACCATCCCGACCGACTTTGAAATCGTGTGCGAGATGAGCATGATGGCGCATTTATCGGAGGATTGAGCAAAGCATACGGTACACGCGTATCGCTGTTGGCCAGCCTTATGTCAAGTCTTGTTGCGGCGACCCTTGGGTTGATCTTCGGTTTGATTGCTGGTTATTTCGAGGGGTTTATCAGCCAGATCATCATGCGCATTACAGATGCGGAGCTTTCCATCCCACCCTTAGTTTTGACACTGGTCTTGTCAATTCTGTTTGGCGATGGTGTATTCGGTGTAGTTCTCGTTATCGGTATCTCGCTGATCCCGACTTATGTGCGATTGGTTTACGGTCTTGTTCTATCGCAGAAGAAGAATGACTATGTACTGTCGGCGAGGCTTTTGGGCGTAAAAAATAGAAAGATTATTGTAAAGCACATTTTGCCCAACTGTTTCCCGTCTCTGATCGTATTGTTTACGATGAATCTGGGAACCGCGATCATGCTCGAGGCGCAGATGAGTTATCTTGGCATCGGTATAGTTCCGCCTACGCCTACTTGGGGCGGCATGGTCGCTGACAGCTATGAAGCTTTGATCATGCATCCTATGCTGGCAATTTTGCCGGGCATCTGTATCATTCTGGTCGTCATCGCATTCAATATCCTTGGTGATGGTTTGAGAGATGCTTTGGATCCGAGATTGAGAGGGAAACTGTGATATGGAGAATAGACAGCGATTATTAGAAGTTAAGGGGTTGAAAACATCGTTTTTCACTGATGCGGGTGAAGTTAAATAATTATTGGAGGATTATATGAACAGTGCAAAGATCGGTTTAGAATACAAGTATGATCTAATGGAATTAAAATTCCACACCGCTCTTGCATTTCTCCACCGACCCGATCTTGCCGGTCTGCCCGAGGGGTGGATCGAGCTGGACAACGGCGTTCGGGCGAGCGTGCAGCACTACACGACCATGGCGGCGGAGACGCTCGATTTTGAAACGCACGAGAAGTTCTTCGATGTGCAATATCTGATCGAGGGCGTGGAGCTGATCGGTGTGGTCGGGCGCGAGGGATTGGTAGAAAAAACGCCTTACGATTCGACAAATGATGTTACATTCTATGAAGAACCCGTGCTCTCCGGCGCAGTGCTGCTGCGCGCGGGTGATTATGTGATCCTTGCACCGGAGGATGCGCACAAGCCTCGCTGCCTTGCCGGGGAGGCGATGCCGGTCAAGAAAATCGTTCTGAAGGTACCGGTCTAACCATGCAGGAGAAGAAGCAGTACACGCTCTACGATATTGCGGCGATCGCGAATGTCGCGCCATCAACCGTTTCCCGCGTCGTCAATGGCGTCCCTGGCATCAGCAAGAGTACCAGGACCAAGGTCCAGAAGGTTCTCGATGCGTATCATTACGTACCCAACGAGACGGCGCGCGGGCTGGCAACGCAATCGTCAAAGCTGATCGGAATCCTCATCTCGGATATCCGCTTGACGCACCATGCGGACGGCGTGTTCTATGTGGAGCAGGAGCTGGCAAAACGCGGGTATTGCTGCCTGATTCTCAACACCGGGGTGGAGGAGGACTCACAGGCCAAGCATATCCAGATGTTGAGCCAGCGCAAGGTGGATGCCGCCGTCCTCATGGGTTCCATTTACCAGACGGAGACGGTCCGCCGGGCGATCGAGACGTATCTGCCGCAAACGCCGGTGATGATCTGCAACGGATACCTGAATCTGCCGAATGTGTATGGCGTCATTGCTGACGAGCGATTCGGTGTGGAGCGATGCGTGCAGCTGCTGGCGCAGCGGGGGAAAAAGCATCCGGCTTTTGTTCTGGACCGGGAGACGCCGAGCAATCTGGAAAAGCGGCAGGGCTATGAGGACGCCGTGCGGCGAGAGTTGCCGGAGGCAAAGCTTGTGACGGCAAAGACGGACAACACGCGCCTCGGCGCATACAGCGCCACGCGAAAACTGCTGGAGGAGCATCCGGAAACGGACGGAATCGTGTATTCCGATGATGTGCTGGCAACGGTGGGCGTGCATGCGCTGCGGGATTTGAAACGAAAGATCCCGGAGGAGGTGGCGGTGATCGGCATCAACAATTCGTTCTATGCCGAGCTGTCCACGCCGCAGCTGACCTCGCTGGACAACATGCTGTACGATCAGAGCCTGACCGTGGTCAGAACCCTGCTTGATCTGCTGACCGGCAATCACGTCAACCGGCAGGTGATGATCTGCTCCGAGATCGTTGAGCGCGAGACGACATGAACAAGACGGATTATCTTTGCAGGCTCATCCGGCATGCGGCCAACGTGCCGGTTGAACGGATTCAACTGAATGAATTTGTTCCAGCCCGCGAAGCGCTCAACAGCAGGGTGCCCTCGCTTGCTGCGCTGGCGGAAAACGAGGTGCGTACAGCGGTGCAGGCATATGCAGGGCTTTTGCATGTCATCAGCACGATCAAAACACATTATATCGTGCTGCCCACGCAGGAGCTGGACGAGGCCATCCTGATCGGTCCGTACCGCTGCTCGGAGCCGGTGTACCGGCGAGTGAAGAGCATCCTGCACGATCGGGGGTATTGGGGCGTTCAGAGCACGGATATCCGGACATACTTCAGCTCGGTCGCAAAGGCCGATGAGTCGTGGCTTCTCGAAATCGTACAAATAGAGAGCAGGCATTTGTTTGGTACAGAGCCGCACATAGAACTTATCGATGCACAGACGTCCAACATGGATGCACGGGAACGGTGTGTAATGCACGGCCTTGCGGAACGGAGGAAGGAGGACCGCCAGCAGCTTGTCAAAGCAGTCGCGCAGGGGGCATATACCGCGGCGGGCGAGTGGCTCTCCAAACTGCTGGATTGGAAGCTGGACACGCCGATGCGCATGCAGTGTGCCGCCTGCAACGAAATGTTTTTGTCGGCAGTGCTGCAAAATCCTGCGGTGGAGCCGCTGGAGGCGGAGGAGCTGTATCACATCTGGATGTGCAAGGCGGAAAGCATTCCGGGAAGAGAAACGCTGTTCCAGATGCTGGAGGAGTATTGCGCGCTTGTGCGCCGGCCGGTGGCGGGTCGGAGCAGCACGCTTTTTCTGGATGCCAGAAACTATGTCAGCGAGCACCTCAACGAGGAGCTTCGGCCAGCGGATATCGCAAATGCGCTGGGTGCAACGGAGAACCGGCTTATTAAGGTGTTTCGCGAGGAAACGGGCGGCACGGTGCTGGCCTATATTCGCCAGCAGCGGCTTCTCGCGGCCAAGGAGCTGCTGGAGACGATCGACCGGCCGATCGAAGCCATTGGGCAGAGCGTTGATATTCCGGAAAAGCAGGCGCTCGTCCGGAACCTGACCAAACTACTGGGCTGCACGCCGACGCAGTACCGGAAGAGAGCGCGCATCGATGAAAGTCCATCCGCGCGGCCGTAGTGCCGAGAAAAAGAAAGCCACAAAAGCCGCCATACGCGAAGTTTATCTGAACGGCCCCAAGCGAGAGGTTCAGATCACATGAGTTGAACCTCGAGACTGAAAAGAAGAAGCAGCGTGTTTGCGCCTATAAAATGACCTCAGCACAACTTGTGCTGAGGTCTTTATTGGTTAGTACCCACACAAAATACTGGCTGTGGATTCAAGCGGATACCCTAACAGCAATCCTGGTGTCCGCCAATCATAATCGTGTACCGATCGCTCTGCCCACCAGCTTTCATCGCAGCGACCTGTCGAATGTCGGTAACACGGTCGATCTCATATTTCCGGCCGTCCTCCCATGTGATCTCCCGAGGGAGCATAATACCATCGTCCCGGAAGTCTGCATTAACAGCCACATACACCTTTGCCAGTTTAGCATTCGTAATTGTCTGCCCCATAAGGCACCTCCATATCACGAAGGAAATTGCTCTGAGCTGTGATCGGCGGCTCGACTAATTTGTAGCCTTTCCATTTCATCACACGAAACTTGAAATCAAGCAATTCCATAGGCACTTGCAGTGTGGATGCTGCTGCGAAGAATGTCATATCGGAATTCAAAGAATCAAGCACTTGCTGGTCATCGAGAAGAAACTCTGCTGCAAACAGATTTGCTTCTTTTTCATAACGATTGGACTCGTTGAACATCCCTACGTCATGAAAGGCATGGACTCCGCTCTTTACATGGAGCTGTGAGTGTCCAAACTCATGAGCGACTATGATTCTTTGAAGAACAGCAGGAAGGTCATCATTATAGGTAATAGTCTTAATCCGGTTTCGCTGAAGATAGAATCCTTTAATACGAACAAACTGCTTTTCAGCTATGACGAGCAAAGCAATGTCGTCGCTGTTAATTACAACGGCACCTATTATTACTATCTGCGCGATGGTCAGGGTAACATTATAAAGCTGATCGATGGCAATGGCGCAACTGTTGTCAGTTACTCGTATGACCCCTGGGGCGCATGTACGACTTCGGGCACCATGGCGAGCACGCTCGGCACTTTGAACCCGTTCCGTTATCACGGGTATGTGTATGACGAGGAGACGGGATGGTACTATTTGTCGAGCCGGTATTATAATCCTGAGGTAGGCCGCTACCTCTCCGCAGATACATTGAGCTCGACAGGACAGGGTGTGCTGGGCTATAATATGTATGCCTACTGCCTGAACAATCCAACAACAAACTATGATCCCTCGGGCAGCTTGTCATTCTCCAATCTGCTCTCCGGTGCAAAACTGTTAAGCGTCGGGCTTACGGCAGTGGCCGTGGGATTAACGGTCTTGACCTGCGGTGCAGCCGCGCCCGTAATGGTAGCGGTGGCTGCGGTTACGGTAACGACAGGGGCAGTGACAGTAGCAAACGGACTTGCGGAGGTGCAGGAAGGGCTGACTGCAAGCAGCGAGGGAGCGCAGGACGGTACAAACTTCATGCGTGACGGGCTCATGCAGGGGAACAAAGAGGCATATGAATGCCAGCGGGATGTGATCGCCACGGTAGCAGAGGTTGGCACATTCATATGTACTGCCTATACCGGCCTGAAGGGCGGAGTATGCTTCGTTGCAGGAACGCTTGTCCTGACAGAGACGGGACAGGAGCCGATCGAGACCATAGCGGAAGGGGAATATGTCTATGCTACAGACCCTGAGACGGGAGAAAGCGAATATAAACAAGTCGTCCAAACCTATGTAAACGAGACGAATGAACTGGTGCATGTGAAGACCGACGGAGACGAGATCGTCTGTACCAGGGAGCACCCGTTCTACGTACCGGTCAGGGGCTGGACGGCAGCCTGCGATCTGCGCGCAGGGGACATCCTCGTCAGGAGCAACGGCGAGTATGTCGTGGTCGAGACAATCGAGCATGAACTGCTGGAATCCCCGATCACCGTCTACAACTTCGAGGTCGAGGATTTCCATACCTATCATGTTGGCAGCGCAAGCGTGCTGGTGCATAATAAATGCAGCAACGGTTCGGTTGGAAAACGGAATACTCCCGATCAAGACGCACTAATTCAAATAGCAAAAGAACACAAAAGAGGCGTTTCGAAAGAGGAGGCCAATATTTTAGTAGAATGGGCAAAAGAATTGGGAGTTAAGACACATTTGCCTGAAACGCATCCTAATAGAAGTGGGATATGGAGCTATACTTTGCATATTGTAATTAGAAACCTGCATATTAGAGTTTTTAGATAAAACAATGGAGGAGAGAATAGCATGAAACTTGTTTGTATTCTGTTTGATTATGCGTATAACGATGCAGATGTTATTGCTGTACCAGACAGCTTATATGACAATATACAAGAATTAGGACAACAATTTCAATGGTGGTTGGGTAAAGGTGAGCACGATTTTTGGACAACACTCCCAGATGGACAACGAGCATTGGCTTGTGAAACCGATGGGTTTGTTTGGTGGCTCAACAAACAGTTGGGAGATGACTGCAAGGAGAAGGTGAAAATAGTAGAACAACATGTACGCTATCGACGGAAGCTTAAGACGATCCATTGGTGATGTCGCTGAAGCCATTGAAGTCATTGCGCAGGCAGTTGATCATGCGAATTGTTTTGTCAATTACATCCTTTTAAACGCCAAAATAGTGCACGAGGTTCGGCAGCATCTTGAAACATCTTTCAAGATGCTGCTGATAAAGGTCGTATTTGGCTGATGGATAAAGCTTAAAAAGTGGCGGATCATTACGAAACACCGCTTTTCAGATTTATTCAAGAGGTTCTAAAGAGGGGGCGCATCATGGATAAAATGACGGAAATAGAAATTCTATTTGTTGCAGAAATGTCAGTAGAGCAAGGTAACGACCTAATGCCGTTGATAGAAGCGCAAGGGTGGAACATTGACACGTTGCATTCTCAGGACAAAGAGTTCTATTATATTGAATTAGTCAAAACCGGTTTTATCCGCACGTGGTATCTTTCGGAGGCCTTAGAAAAAGCATTTTCCTTGTTGGATGTAAATATGATAAGCTTTTTACAAAAACTTATGTCGTTAAACGTTGGATACAGGGCACTGGAAGTGGTTGTGAAGAAAACAAATAAGTATCCCGGAATGTATATTAGTGACACATGGATCAAGCGTATAGGAGATTTGGGCTTGAGTGTAGACATAGATATCTATTAATAGGAATACGGATACAATGAACCGGATGTAGGAAGATTTGTTTCGGCGGATGGGCAACGACAAGTGCGAATGCTTTACAAAGATTTAGTGGGAGCCCATGGTGGAGGGCCACATGTTAATTTTGATATATTAAGTCCCAAATACAAGAGTGTGCATGTGTTCTTTTTTGACTAAAGAGGTGATCCTATGAAAACGATAAAAATCCCACCTTATGAAGATGCTATAGATGTACTCATTCATCGAGAAAAGGCAAGTTATTCTGCTTTGTCTAATGAAAAGCACGCAGCTATAAAAATGAATAAAAGCATGGCAGAGTCATTGGCACGGCAGTTGTTATATTTTGCAGTTAATTCTCTTCCAACGGGAAGCCACGTACATTATGATACTTTTTTCTGCCCATTGAAGCAGGGAAACTACGAGGTTGTTATCTCACAGATAGAGAACAACGAGATAGAACTCAGGATAGAACTTGATGAAGAGGCCGAGTTATGAAAGTATATGAAGGTAAGATTGCTGATGACTATCGAAACAAATTCGTACAATCATTTTTGAAGGGCGGAGTATGCTTCGTTGCAGGAACGCTTGTCCTGACAGAAACGGGACAGGAGCCGATCGAGACCATAACGGAAGGGGAAGCGGAAATCGTTGAAGCCGCCGTACAGGGCGCAGAGATTGCCATCGAGCTGAACGGGCAGGAATTAACCCTTATGGCCCATGAGACGGAGAATATGGAAGCAGCCTTCACCATAACCGGCGAGCGTCGCAAGACGCTGGTATCGGGATTTTTGTTCTTAAGAGTGTCCATCGTTACACGATTTAAGAAGCTGCATATAATTATGAAGCGAAATTTCGAGGTGTGCATGAGCTGAGTGCGATTATGCTAACTAATGTCGGTATGGACAAAAAAATCCCCTAAAACAGGGGATTTTTTGTTTTTAGTACAGTAAAAGCATCTGTTCTAGTTTTCTCAAAAGGATTTTATCAAATGCGGCGGTGCTGTACCGCATGTTCTTCTTTCAACCTCTTTCCCTCTTGTAGGAGTGCGCAGTGCGGCAGATGCAGCCAAAGAAAGTTTTCTTTTAACCTTTCGGCGTTGTTGATGGAATAGTTTGTGCGGCGGAACTTGCGGGCGTAACATACCGGGACCTTTTTCGATCAAACATGTTGAACCTTGCATGGTATACATACGGGGCGCTTGCTTACAGGCGGCCTCAGCCCCTCCGGTGTGCTTTTATGTCATTATGGTTCAAGAGATTTCTGTTTTTCAAGAAATATTCAAGGCTTTATGCTATGATAGAAACAAGAGGTGTAAGCAAGTATGCCTTTTCCTATGCTTCCTCCGGCGGGAAGGTCATCATGACGCTGGCGCAGGAAGAGCCTGATATTCGGCTGCGTGTATACAACACGGGCGCACCGATCGATCAGAAGGATCTGCCCCATTTGTTTGAACGCTTCTACCGGGCGGACAGTGCCCGCACTGCCGGGCGCAGCTTCGGCCTGGGACTTGCTATTGCCAGATCCATTGCAGAGGCTCACAGGGGAACCATTCGGGCGGAAAATCAGCCGGAAGGCGTGTGTTTCATCGTACAGTTCAAAATATAAGCTTATATCGATTCAACGCAAAAGGCAGGCTCTTGGGAGCCTGCCTTTTGCAGGGGTTCATGTATGCGAGAAGGGAATCAGGAAAGATGCTTAGTTCTGGCCCAGTCCGCCGCCGCAGCAGCCTGCGCCGGTAGTGCCCGTGCGTTCGATACTGCCGTTGCCGCAGCAGCCTCCGGAAGAAGCGCTTATGTCATAGTCACCTACGGCGGGGACGGTACCGGTTTCATCTGCGATAAGGATCCGGGCCCGGATCATGCCCATCCAGCAGGTATACTGGATCACACCGGCTTCTGTGGGGGTGAACTCAATCAGGTTGTCCCCTTCTTTGAGCACCATATCCAGCCCCAGCTGGGAACAGAGGATCCGGTAGTTGCAGCCGTTGAGACTGCCCTGGGGGACATTGAGTACCCAGCGAACCGGGGTACCTGCCTTTACCAGAATGGTGGGGTAGCTGCTTGCGGTCAGCTGGCTGTTGACCACCTGCACACCGTTGCCGTCTATGGCAGTCACAGCGCCGTCTGTATTCACGGTGCCGTCGGCATTCAGTGCGGAAGAAGAGGTCTGGCTTCCGTAGCTGTAGTTGTTATAGCCATAGCTGCCGTAGCCGTAGCTGCTGCCGGTATCGGTGCTGCTGCTGTACAAACGGCTCATGCCGCCGCAGCAGCCGGAACGGGTGGTACCGGTGTATACGCTGCCATAGGCATCGGTGCCGCTGGCAGTGCCGTCTGCAGAAGCGGGGAGATTGCCGTTCTCATCCTGTACCAGGATCTGGGCCCGGATCATACCCATCCAGCAGGTATACTGGATCACGCCGGCAGACTGAGGGGTGAACTCTATGATATTGTCCCCTTCCTTCAAAGAAACTTCTTTGCCCAGGGAAGGGATGACGATCCGGTTGTTGCAGCCGTTGATGGTGCCGGCAGGGGCTTTCAGATTCCAGCGAACGGGAGTACCGGCCTTTACCACAATATTGGGATAGGTGCTGGCTGTCAGCTCGCTCTCCACCACCTGCACGCCGTTTTCCAAGACGGAACCGGACGCGGTGGAAGGATCCACCTCTGCCAGGGCGGTGGATTTGCCCATATTCATACCTACCAGAGCTACGGCCACAATGGCGGTGGTGCCCAGCAGGGCTTTTTTGACGATCTGCTTACGATAGGGAAGCTCGGAAAGGATGCAGGCGATCACGCCGATGAACAGCAGAACCTTCAGAGCAAAGGGAGTCAGCAGGCCGGAAAGGATGCCGCCCTGACTGAACATGGACAGACCCATGACCGTGACCAGCACAGCCCCCACCTTGGTGACCACCCGGGTAAACCGCTGACCCAGAGCAGAAACCAGGCTGCCGAAGCCCAGCATCAGGGGCACGGTGCCCAGGCTGAACATGAGCATGCTTAAAGCGCCCGTAACGGGGCTGCCGGAAGCCAGCGCCACCAGCTGCATGGACTGGAGAGGACCGCAGGGCATAAGGCCGTTAAGCAGGCCGATCACAAAGGGCTGAGTGGCTTTGGCACGCCTGGCGCCAACCTTTTTAACGAATCCCTTTGGCATATGGATGCCGAAGCCCCGGAGCCCGGGTACCAGATTCAGCATATTGATGCCCATGATGACCATGAACACGCCGGCAATGATCTTGATGATGCCCTGGAACGTGGTGGAAAGACCACCGCCGGCGCCGCCGCCCAGGAACATGCCCACCAGACCCAGAATAAAGCCTGCCAGCGTATAGGAGACCACACGGCCTAGGTTATACCACACGGCGCCCAAACGGTTGGGCTCACCTTCTTTGGGCAGGCACTGGGAAAGGTTGATGCCGCCGCACATGGCGATGCAGTGCACGGAAGTGATCAGGCCGATGACGAACAGCATTCCGTAGCCCATGGAGCCGTCTGCCAACTGGCTGGGCACCAGCAGGTTCAGCACACCGGTATAATCCATCAGCAGATACAGGGCCACGATGCAGGCCAGCATCCCTACATTTTTCCAGATGCGCTTGGGAGAGATCCCTTCTGCGCTTTCCACCGAATATCCTAACCCCTCGATGGCCGCCAGGATCTTGCCCCAGGTGGTTTTCTTATCTTCAAAAGTGATTTCTGCGCTGGCGGTTTTAAAGGACACGTTGGCCTTTATGACTCCCTTCATAGCCCGCAGAGTCTTGCCGATGCGCATTTCGCAGTTGGTGCAGGTCATGCCGTCGATCCTGCATTTTTTTGTCTGTACCATCTGTACCTCCTATATGTATCATGATCCCTTCGGATCTGTTTATACCCGGAGGAGGTATCACTCCTCCTCTTGTTTACAGATGGCAGTATACCAGAGCTTTGTGTGGGTTTTATGTGGTTCCTTACATTTAGAAAAAATTTCAGCTCCTTTTGTCCGTGCGGATTACATGAACATCCAATATAAAGAGTTACTATGTAGAGGGTGGTTTCTCCCACCTAATACATATGACTGCGGCTCATTTGTGGTGAATGGAACAGCAGTTGTAGGAAAGGAGCAGAATAATCCTTATAACCGCTGCAA